>Ga0247840_10000130_pt1 | contig 149597 bp, 135 predicted proteins | sample LaCruzMarch2015__FD_192404 | JGI IMG/M metagenome (GOLD analysis project Ga0247840, IMG submission 192404) | Freshwater microbial communities from meromictic Lake La Cruz, Castile-La Mancha, Spain - LaCruzMarch2015_17m | ecosystem: Environmental > Aquatic > Freshwater > Lake | place: Spain... | reverse complement strand
TCGGTAGTTTCCCCATGGCGTGTCACGATCAGCACAGAAACGCCTTTTGTTGATCATTAAAAATGGTTTTTAATCCGGCGGGAGGTTGTCAAATTTTCAAAAAACAGGGGTTTTCTTTCTGGCACTAATTAGCTCCGGTACAGGAAGACCAGGGATGTCATCTTTGTTAAAACCATGATCCAATAAGTATTCGTAATTATCTGCCATGAATTGCATGAATTGATCGAAGAGTGCAGAAGGACCTGGAAGGTCGATTCCAACATCGTTCACAAGCCAGTGTCGTATTGCAGTAACTACCCGCGCCGGTTCATCGTAGTGGGCTGCGATATCGGAGTTTGAGAGATCGGACAGAGCAACTTGATACCTGTAAGGCTCTTTCTCAAGAATCAGACAACGCTTGCTCAATTGTTCCCCTGAGCCGAAGCAACTACATCCAACATCAAGGCCAAGTTCAAAAGGCATATTGAGACGGAAATACTCTCCGGCACGTTTTGCTTTGATGCGAGAGAGGTCATGAATAGCATACTTTGACTCTCTGACCAGCTCAACAATCTTGCTGAAACGAGTTTCACCGGAGTTTAGCCGTTCTGCAGCCATTCGGGGATTAAGGCCAGCACAGAGAACAGTGAAAAGAAGTGGTCGGAGCAGCGGACGAAAGTGGTCGTCATAAGGGCAGTTGACGAAAACATTCGTCTCAAAAGCAGATGCTGACACTATTTCCTGTCCTTGGGAGGGTTGGTGTCAAGTACGTAACTGTCGCGATCAAGGATTGTTCCGTCTCTGCGATGGACATAGAGTACCCCACTCTCTTTTTTGGCTTGGCTACGCCCATATTTTATCGCGTCTTCCTGCGTGTCGAAAACCCTTGAGGCACGACTTGCGCCGCTTTTTTTTACAGCCCAGCCCTCTTGTCTTGGAATGACATGTCTGCTATTCTTTATCATCAGAACCTCGTTTAAAACAAATTCAATGCCGCATAGCGGGCGGTATAATTCCGCATAGAAACCGGATTTGACAATCTTACAGTACCTCGCTCCAATCGAACAACGATGAGCTGTGACTATGTACGCGACTTACTCTGCCAACTTGCATCGACAGTAAAGTAATCATTAATAATTTTGCTCAAAAGCTCTTTTTTATCATAGCAATCTTGAAGAAACTCATGCCTTTAAGAGGGTTTTTACCCTATATTATATAGGTGATTATAGGGTATTTTAGAAATTAAACTCCGGTGAAACTGGGGTGGTGAGGCTTCTGTTCTGCTTCTGAGAACACTGGCTCTCCATCCTCAAGCAGCATTTCAATGACTTCCTGAAGGTTTTGATGCAGTTCATCCAGGGTTTCCCCTTGTGTGGGCCCAGCGGTTGTTTCTTCAAGGCCAGAGCAAATCATGTAACCGGTTACCATAATGCATATTCCATTACGCCATTTTGAGTGATAGCCTTTTTCAGGACACAATATCGTAATCGGGCAGCACTGATGGAGGAGTTACGTAACGTGTAGCATCCTGCTCATTTTTATTGGTCGAATATGGATGTTGACCCTTCTTTTGAATCCATCTTGATGGAGAGGACTTCATGAAACAATATCTCAATTGCAGTGAATTCATCGACTGGCAAGGCCCAAAAGTCTTTGCCAATTCAACAGAGTATTTCCTATACTATCAATGCACTTGAGACAGCCCAGAAAATGGGAGTTGAAGAGCTTCAAAATAGTGCCTCTACTCCATTGGTTAAAACACTTCAGATGGTGAGCTTTCAGAAAGCAATATCTTCAGTGGCGAGCATTGCACGAAGTAGGATGAAAGAGTGAAATACAAACTTCTGGTTTTTGATTTTGACGGGACCCTGGCTGATAGCGAGGCGAGCATTATGGAGTCTCTGCAGCTTGTCGCCCAAGATCTGGGAATTCCGGCTTTTGACAGGGACGGAGCCCGTCGGAGTATCGGTTTGCCGTTGCGGCGTACAATTGAAATGGGGCTTGGTCTCGCTCCTGAAGAAGCTCCTGAGGCAGTTGACCTCTACAGAAAGCGTTACAACGAGGTTGCTTTAGACTTGACGCATCTGTTTCCGGGAGTGAACGAGACCCTTGACCGATTGCGGCACGATTACCTGCTGGCTGTCGCTTCAAGCAAGAGCACCCAGGGGCTGTTGTTGATGATGCGGCATCTCGGGATATATGAGATATTCTCCTTTATTTCCGGGGCTCAGGATGTGCAACAGCCAAAGCCGGCACCCGATATGGTGCTGCTTGCACTGGAGTCCATGAATATCCCGGCTCATGAGTGCCTGGTTGTGGGCGACACTGTTTACGATATCGAAATGGGTCAACGCGCATTCACCGATACCTGTGCCGTCACCTATGGCAACCATTCAGCCGATGAACTCCGCTGCTTCAATCCCACCTTTATCATTAACGCATTCCCGCATCTCATGCATTGTTTGGAGTGATGTTTTCATTTACCTCACCGAAGATAAGCACATAGCTCCGGGAGATTGTTCGATAGCAGCAATTGCAGAGATCTTTTGACTATAAAAAATTGGGTGACAACACCAGAATTCGTGTCACTTTATTTCATAACAACAACTAAATTTATACCATAGAAGAGATTATACTGACTAAACGCCTTTTCTCACCCCATGCCACTTAACCTTTACACCAGCAACCGGATGGAAGTTCTGGTTGATACCCTCAAAGCTGCACTTCACGAACCGCTTGCATCGCCTTTTAAAAAGGAGGTGATTGTGGTACAGAGCCGGGGGATGCAGCGGTGGCTCTCCATGGAGCTGGCGTCGCGTTTCGGCGTTTGGGCTAACGGGCACTATCCTTTTCCGAATGCGATGGTGCAGGAGCTGTTCGGGGCGCTCTTTTCTGAAAAGCCCGACACTTCATCATTTGCTCCGGAGGTGATGAGCTGGAGGATCATGCGGCTTCTGCCTGAGCTGCTCGACACAGAGCCTTTCGGTACCTTGCGCCGCTATCTTGCTGACGATCCTGACGGGCTCAAGCTCTTTCAGTTGTCGGAAAAAATTGCTGATATCTTTGACCAGTACACGCTCTTCCGTCCGGAGATGCTCTCTGCCTGGGAGGCGGGGGAGTCACAGCCTGCCGGCGAAGAGTGGCAGCCGGTTCTCTGGCGGAAGCTTGCTGACGGGGAGGAGATGCACCGGGGAAGGATGAAGGAGCTTTTCTGCAGACAGTTGAGCCCTCTGTCGCCAGAGGTGAAGGAGATTCCCGAGAGGATCACCCTTTTCGGCATCTCCTACCTGCCGAAGTTCCATCTCGATATGCTCTCGGCGGTTGCGAGGGTGACTGAGGTGAACCTCTTTCTTCTGAGCCCGACTCGTGAGTACTGGGGCGATATTCTCGCCAGGAAGGCGATTGTAAGGCTGCCGGAGGAGGAACGGGCCCTGCGCATGGAGGGGAATCCGCTTCTCGCTTCGCTTGGCAGGATCGGACGGGATTTTTCGGATATGATTATCGACATGAGCGACAGCGCTTTTCATCAGGAGGAGCGCTATGATGATCCGGGTGAGGAGTGCCTGCTTCACGGCCTGCAGTCCGATATTCTGAACCTTTCGGGTACCGGTGAGGAGGGGGAGCAGCGCCCGCTTGACCCGCTTGACCGGTCGCTCCGGATTCACTCCTGCCACAGTCCGCTTCGTGAAATCGAGGTGCTCTACGACAACATTCTTGCCATGCTTGAGGAGTCTCCCGGCCTGACTTTGCGCGATATTGTGGTGATGACGCCGGATATTGAGAGTTATTCGCCCTACATCTCCACCGTGTTCGGAGCAGGAGGGAATGGCGCCGGATTGCACTACTCCATTGCCGACCGGAGGATGATACATGAGGGGGAGATTGCTTCGGCGGTGCTGAAACTGCTTGCTCTGCCTGCAAGCCGCCTTGCCGCATCCGAACTCTTTGACCTGCTTGCCTCTCCGCCCGTAAGCCGCCGTTTTTTGGTGGAGAGTGACGAACTTGACGTTATCCGTGAGTGGATTGAAAAAACCGGGATTCGGTGGGGGATGGATGAGGGCGACCGTACGGCGAAGGCTCTTCCTTCCTATCGCGAGAACTCATGGAAGGCAGGGCTTGACCGGCTCCTGCTCGGCTATGCCATGCCGGACGAGAATCAGCTTTTCAACGGCATTCTGCCCTACGATGATCTGGCTGGTTCTGCAGCCGAAACCCTCGGCAAGTTTGCCGGGTTCATCACTGCGATTGAAGCGTTTGTCAACAGAATGGAACGGCCCTGCACCCTTGAGGAGTGGCGCAGCCGGTTTCAGGCGTTGCTGGCCGACTTTATCCTCCCTTCCAGCGTCTCCGAGCGGGAGTTTGCAACCATTGCCGCTCTTGGTGAAAAGCTTGGCGAGGTTGCCGCTGCGGCGGAGTTCACCGGGGAGGTGACGCCTGCGGTGATGCTCTCCTGGCTGAGGGCTCACCTTGAGCAGCAGGAGCAGGGGCTGGGCTTCATGACGGGTGGTATCACCTTTTGTGCCATGCTGCCCATGCGGAGCATCCCCTTCCGCGTTGTCGTCCTGATCGGCATGAACGACAGCGCCTTTCCCCGCCAGAGCCGCGCTCCGGGATTCGACCTCATTGCGCGTGAGCCGCAGAAGGGTGACCGCTCACTGCGAAATGAAGACCGTTACCTCTTTCTTGAGTCGATCCTTTCGGCCCGTGACCTGCTCTATATAAGCTATATCGGCCAGAGCATCAGGGATAACAGCGAGCTGCCGCCCTCGGTGCTGGTCAGTGAACTGCTCGATGCCGTTCGCCGGGGCTTTTCCCTGCCCGATGGAGATTCCGTCGAGAAGCAACTGGTGGTACGGCACCCTTTGCAGGCTTTTAACCGGGCCTATTACTCTGCAGGCTCTCCGCTTTTCAGCTATTCGGCTGAGAACTTTCATGCGCTGGTTGAAAAAGAGCGTCCTGCAGCTCCGTTACGCCCCTTTATGAGTGTTCCTCTTGATGAACCGCCTGAGGAGTGGAAAACCGTTTCGCTTAAACAGCTTCTGCGTTTTTACGATAACCCGGCGGGCTTTTTTCTGGAGCAGCGTCTTGATATCCGGCTTGAAGGGATGGTGGAGCCGCTTGAGGATCGTGAACCCTTCGCAGTTGAGGGGCTCGCATTGTACAGTCTGAAGCAGGAGCTGCTTGAAATTGTGCTTGGAGGAGGGAATACACTCGAACTGCTCCCACTCTATCGGAGCCGGGGAGTGCTCCCGCCCGCCCGCCATGGGGAGCTGCTTTTCCGCAAAATTCTTGATGAGGTGCAGCAGTTTGCTGCAACCGTGCAGGAAAAAACCGCTGGCGCTGGCGCTCTGGCACCGCTTGAGGTCGATCTGCAGCTTGGCGGATTCCGCCTGACCGGTCAGCTTGCACGGGTCTGGCCAGAGAGCCTGTTGCACTACCGCTGCGCGAAACTGAAGATGAAGGATCAGATGCGAGGCTGGATTGAGCATCTCGTGCTCAATATGGCAGATAAGCCGGGCTACCCCAAAAAAACCTCTCTTGTCATGGTTGATGATGAAAAACAGTTTGCTCCGGTGGCTGATGCTGCCCTGTATCTGGAGAATCTTCTGAAGTATTACTGGCAGGGGCTCTCCATGCCGCTGCGCTTTTTCCCGCGTTCTTCACTGGCCTTTGCCGCAAAAGAGGATCTCGATGCCGCCCGAAAGGAGTGGCGTGACGACACCTTTAACAACCGCCCGGGCGAGGGCTCCGATCCGGCAATCGAGCGCTGCTTTGGCTCCACAGATCCCTTTGACCGGGAGTTCTGCTCCCTTGCCGTCGGGCTGCTCAGGCCGATGATTCAGGCGGCAGGGGAGGAGGCTCAAAGTGCTTGAGAAGTTTCAGTTGTTTGTTTCACTGCAAAAAGCCGGAACTCTTCAGCGGAAATCAGATTTCAGTCCACACAAAAAAATCTCGGCAGGTAATTTTATTCTTTTAAATTTATTCAAAAACGAATAAATTCATTAGTGAATAAATTTTGCTTGGATTCTAATCGTTGATGGCTATTATGAAACTTGGTAACCCCGCAACCGGAGAGGACTTTTTTGGTCGTACCCAGGAACTGGGTGACCTTTGGCGTTATCTGGAATCAGACCACATCCGCTTTCCCGGTGTTCGTCGTCTTGGCAAGACCTCCATTCTGCGACGATTGGAAGGCGAGGCGGCTGATCGTGGCCTCCTGGCAAAATGGCTGGATGTATCGAACATCAATTCGGCAAAGGAGTTTGTTGCTCTTCTGGATCGCGAGTTTCCTGAAAATGCCATCAAGCGCTTTCTCTCCGACAAGGCGCAACAGGTGGGTGGGTGGTTCAAACGTATCCGCAAGATAGACGCCACTTTACCCGACGCAGTTGGTGGTGTCGGATTTGGCATAGAATTCGGGACAGATGCAGTGCCCGAGTGGCAAAAGGCAGCTAATACCCTGCATTCAAGGTTGCATGATCAGCCCTTGCTGATTCTGCTCGACGAGTTTCCCGTGATGCTCAAAAAGCTCATTCAACGGGATCGTCAAGAGGCCGAGCAAATTCTTTCATGGTTGCGTATCTGGCGCCAGTCGTCGGGGAGCTGCCGATTCGTTTTCACCGGCTCCATTGGCCTGCTCACCCATCTTTCCCGCCAGCCCGAGGGGCTCACTCTCGATGAGTTGAGCAGCCGCCTTTCCAAGCGCGAGCCCGATCCCGACCGCTGCGCCCAGCGTTTGCAAGAGTTGTTGGTGCGCCTGACCGATGAAGGCTATACCAGCACGCCTGACGGCAACAGGCGTGTCCAGTTTCTCTCATTTCCTTTACGCGATTGGTGGAACCGAAACCATGTCTGACAATATTTTAACGAATAGCCAGCCCGCTGGCGGATTCGCCGCCATCAGCAAGTACAACCCGCATCTTTGGAGTGCGGAGCAATTACGCGCCATTTTCGTTGCACGGAAAAACGAACTGGCTGACCTGCAGCACACCCTGCGCAAAACGCCTTCAGACACGGTTGGCCAGCACATCTTGCTGGTCGGCGCCCGAGGCATGGGAAAATCTACCCTCATGCGGCGTCTGGCCCTGGCTGTGGAAGACGACCCCGACCTCTCTACCGCCTGGCTGCCCCTGCGCTTTCCGGAAGAGCAATACACAGTGGCTACGCTTGGCCAGTTCTGGGCAAACGTGCTCGATAGCCTGGCCGATGCCTTGCAACATCTGGGGCACTCCGTCAGCGAGCTGGATGCCGCCGCAGAACGCATTGCCGCCCTGCCCGCCGCCGAGCAGGCCACCGCCTTCCTTGCCGCCATTGACCGTTGTGCTGACGAACGCCGCCAGCGCCTGCTTCTTTTGGTTGACAACACCGATCTCTTGCTCCACAATATAGGACGTGACGCCCACTGGGCGCTGCGAGCCACCCTGCAAAGCAATCCCCGCCTCTTCTGGGTTGGCGGCAGCTACCAGAGCCTGGAGGCGGATAGTGACTACCATGACGCCTTCCTCGACTTTTTCCGCGTCATCACCCTGCGCCCACTGCGCCTTGAAGAGATGGCCCAGGCGCTCGAGGCTCTTGCCGAAACCTTTGGCGGCGAGGTGGCACGCCAGGAGATGGCACGGCAACTCGCTGCCCAGCCGGAGCGACTGCCAACCCTTCGCCAGCTCTCCGGCGGTAATCCGCGAACCACGGTCATGCTCTACGAGATTCTCGCCAACGGGCAGAATGGCAGTGTGCGCAGCGACCTGGAAGCTTTGCTGGACAACATGACGCCCCTTTACAAGGCACGCATGGATGCCCTGGCCGATCTGCCTCGCAAGCTCTTCGCCCACATTCTGGAGTATTGGGCGCCGATCTCTGTTGGCGAGCTGGCGTCGGTTTCCCAGGTGCTGAATACCAGCATCAGCCCGCAACTGAAGCGTCTCGAACTTGATGGGTTGATCGAGAAGACCACTCTGCATGGCACAACCCGCAGCGGCTACCAAGCTGCCGAGCGCTTTTTCAATATCTGGTATCTGATGCGTTTTTCGTCTCGCCGGCAGCGTAGCCGTCTCGGCTGGCTGGTGGAGTTCATGCGCTTGTGGTTCAGCCGCGACGAACTCTGTACCCTTGCCCAACAGCGGATGCACGACGGACAATCCACCTTGCGCTCAAATCATGACCGGGAATATGACAGAGCCCTTGCAGATGCCCTTCCAGACCAAGCGCCCGAACGACACTCCCTGCGCTGGTCGCTCCTCAAGCAATTGAAAGCCCAGTCGAAATGGCCGCAAGATGCTGTAATTGCGTATCGATGTGCCTGGTTGCTGCACACAAAGCTGGGGCGCTACGAGGAAGCGGAAGCTGCCTATCGTCAGGCCATCGCCCTTGACGAGAAAGATGCTTATCCATTAACAAATCTTGCCCGGTTGCTGGCACGGCTCGGACGCAAAGCGGAAGCAGAGTCCTTCTATCGCGAAACAGTAGCCCAAGCAACCAAGGACAATCAGGAATTACTTCTGCAAGCGCATCTCTTCCTCGGTAATCGTCAGTTGACCATGGACGCTTTACAAACTTTGGCTACGGCGGCGCAGGGAGGCAATCAACACGCGTTTTTCCGCCTTAAAGAACAGGTTTGGGAGTGCCACGAGCTTGGTCTGGGCGAGCGCCTTGCCGACTGGATGGCGGAGAGCACTTCGGCGGGCTTCCTTGCGCCCTTCATTCAGGCGCTCTACACTCTTGCGGACGCAAAGGGGAAGTTGCGCAATCTGCCTCAGGAAAGCCAGCAAATGGCGGATGAGATTGTGCGTCTGGCCCGCTTGCGGCAAGAGAAGAAATGATCACTGCACCAGCCTTGCTGGAAGCCGGATTCATCAGTTTAATCAATACCCAAGGAAGGCGATAAGCCACCATGAAACCACTGAACCATGCAGCCGTAGAACTCTCCGGCATCAACCTGATCGAGGCGAGCGCCGGGACGGGGAAGACCTATGCTATTGCCTCGCTCTACCTTCGCCTGCTTCTGGAAAAAGAGCTGCTGCCGGAACAGATTCTTGTGGTAACGTATACCGAAGCGGCTACGCAGGAGCTTCGCGGCAGAATCCGCAGTCGTATCCGTGAGGCGCTCGAGGTGATGGAGGGTTGCGATACCAGCGACATATTCCTTGGTGAGCTATATGAAACGGCCTCTCTGAGTGGGATGAAAAAGGTGCGCGACCTCCTTGAACGGGCGCTCGGCGCTTTTGATACCGCTTCGATTTTCACCATTCACGGCTTCTGCCTTCGGGTGCTGCAGGATAACGCCTTCGAGAGCGGCTCACTCTATGATACTGAATTGGTGACTGATCAGACAGAGCTGCTTCGTGGTATTGTGGATGATTTCTGGAGAGTACATTTTTTCGGTGAGTCTGCGCCACTGCTCGGCTATGCCCTGCGTAACCGCCTCACTCCTGAAACCTTCCTGTCGCTGTTGAAGAACCTTCATGCCGGAACCGGGGTTGAGGTTATCCCTGATTTCAGTGATGAGCAGATTACGGCAATTGAGAGGGAGTGTTCGGCTGCTTACAGTGATGCCAGTTCAATTTGGAAGGGTCATAAAGGCTCGATAACTGAACTTCTGACCACTGAGAAGGGTTTGAGCCGTTCAGCCAAATATTACCGCGCTGACCTGCTTGAACCGCTTTTTTCCGGGATGGATGCTTTTGTTGAAGGAGGCAATGCGTATGACCTGTTTGAGTCATTCCCGAAATTGACCCTTGAGGGTATTCTTGAAGGCACCAAAAGCAAAGGTGTGGCGCCCTCTCATCCCTTTTTCCTCTCCTGCCAACGGCTCCAGGATGCAGTGGTGAAGCGTCTTCTTGCCCTCAAGGCTGAACTGCTTCGCTTTTATCAGAAGAACCTGCCATTGCGCAAACGAATCGGAAATATCCGTTTTTTTGATGATCTCCTTGAGGATCTCTACCATGCGCTTTTGCCAGAGCAGGGCGGGGATGCACTTGCCGGGATTATCAGAAAAAAGTATTGCGCAGCACTTATTGATGAGTTTCAGGATACCGACCGCCAGCAGTATGAGATCTTCAGGAGCATCTATGCAACATCCGGATTGCCGCTTTTTCTTATCGGCGATCCAAAACAGGCCATTTACAGTTTCCGTGGTGCGGATATCTTTGCCTACATAAGAGCGGCACGTGATGTAGGTGAGGAGCGGCGCTTTACCCTGACGGAGAACTGGCGCTCTTCTCCGCTGCTGCTTCAGGCGTTCAATACCTTGTTCAACAATACGATGAGGCCGTTTCTCCATGATGAAATTCTCTATCACCCGCTCGCTTCAGGGAAAAGCGAGCCGGAGAGGGCGAATGGAGCGGGGGAAGATCTTGAGCCGATGCAGCTCTGGCTGATGGATTCGAGTGATGAGAAGAGCGGCATGTTGACTGTTGATGATGCTGGCGCCTGGGCTTCAACGGCCGTTGCCGGTGAGATTGTCCGAATCCTGCAGGATGGTCAAACCCTTTTCAGCGGCAGGCCATGCAGTGCCGGAGATATTGCCGTTATTGTGCGCACGCACCGGCAGGCGGCTCTTATGCTCAACGCCTTGCATAACCGGGGCGTTGCCGGGGTCATGCGGAGCAATCAGAGTATCTTTTTGTCGAGAGAAGCTGAAGAGGTGCGCATTCTGCTCTCAGCCCTCGCTGATCCGGGCAACGAGCCAAAGGTACGTGCGGCGCTGGTGACCGATCTGCTTGGCAGGTCGGGCAACGATATTGAGAGGTTTCATGATGATGAAGCGTCATGGATAGCCTGTCTCAGGCAGTTCCGACTCTATCACGAACTCTGGCATGAGCGGGGATGTATGGTGATGAGCCGGGAACTGATGGCAACGGAAGAGGTGCGTGGACGTCTGCTCAGTTACCCTGACTCTTCGGGTGAGCGAAGGCTGACCAATCTGCTGCACTGTTTTGAATTGCTGCACCGTGAGGAGCATGAGCGGGGAACCGGTATGGAGGGGCTTGTAGCATGGTTCAGTGAACGGACAGGGGCTGCGGATGAGGCGGACGAGTATCAGATCCGGCTTGAAACCGATGATGCTGCTGTAAAAATCGTTACCATTCACGTCAGCAAGGGACTGGAATATCCGGTTGTTTTCTGCCCCTTTCTCTGGGGAGGCGGAAACCGCAAAGGGGAGGTGCTGATGTTCCATGATGATGCGGGGCGTCTGGTGAAGGATTTCGGCTCTTCCGGCTACGAGAGTAACCGGCGGCTTGCCGACAGGGAGTCGCTTGCCGAAAGCCTCAGACTGCTCTATGTGGCACTGACGAGGGCCAAGTATCGCTGCTATCTTTTCAGCGGTAAAACCCGTTCGGAAAACTCGCCGATCAACTATCTGCTCCATGCATCGAGTGCAACAAGGGTTGCGGAAAATCAGGCTTCGGCGCTTGCTGTTGAATCAAAAACCCTGACCACCGGGATGATGGTTGAGCAGTTGGAGTCGCTTGCCAATAGTTCAGAAGGGTCAATCGGCTTCACGTTGTTGACGCGCGAAGCGGTTGACGGGATGGCCAGACTCTCCCGGACGGATAGGGAGTCGCAGCATGAGGCCCTTGTACTGCGCCACTTCAGCGGATCCATTGACACCACCTGGCGGGTTTCAAGCTTTACCTCTTTCAGCCGCCATGAACCGATAAGCACCGAGCTGCCTGATCGCGATGAACCACAGGCTGATGGGGGAGTCCCCTCCGCAATCGTTGCTCCCGCCGGTCATGAAAAAAGCATCTTTACCTTTCCAAGGGGGGCTCAGGCCGGAATTTTTATGCACGGGATTTTTGAGAAGCTTGATTTTGCCTCTCCCTCCGAAACGGCTATCCATGAGCTTGTTGCAAAAGGGCTTGAACGCTATAACTACAAAGAGGAGTGGCAGCCGCATATCACAGCCATGATTCATAACGTTCTTGAGACGCCTCTCGCTTCCCGCGACGGCCTGTTTACTCTTGGCGCTCTCTGCAAGAAAAGCTGGATCACGGAGCTGGAATTTTTCTTTCCGCTCCGGTTTATCAATTCATCTCATCTTGCTGGCCTTCTGCTCCGTCATGGCCTTCTGCAGAGTGGAGTTGACCTTGCCTCGCTTGCACCCATGCTGCAGTTCAGCCCGGTGAGGGGGATGCTTATGGGCTTCATGGATATGGTTTTTGAGCAGAATGGCCGCTACTATCTGCTTGACTGGAAATCTAATCATCTTGGTAACAGCGAAGAGGATTACGCTCAGGATGCCATGAGTGTGGCTATGCAGAAACACCTCTACCCGCTGCAATACCTGTTGTATACCGTGGCTCTCAACCGCTACCTGTCGTTAAGGGTCAAAAACTACCGTTACAGCACCCATTTCGGGGGAGTAATTTATGTCTTTCTTCGTGGAGTGAACAGGGAGTATGGGGAAAACTTCGGTTTTTTCCGCGACCTCCCCCCTGAAGAGTTGATTGAAGCACTGACAAATCTGCTGATAGATGAGGATAAATAACGTATGAGTAGAGTGTATCAGGAACGGGCTATCGATCGTCATTTTGCAGCATTTATCTGCCACCAGGCGACTGGCGGGGTCAGTGAGCTGTTCCGTCTTGTTGTATCCCTTGCCAGTAGCGCTGTCGGGCAGGGGAGCAGTTGCCTGAACCTTCAGGATATTGCGGAAGAGAGCATTGTAATTGAGAACAAGGAGTTTCGTCTTCCCCGACTTGATGCTCTGATGGAGCTTTTGAAGAGCGCTACTGTCGTCAGTTTTCCCGGCGGCCACTTTCGTCCTTTGGTGCTTGATGCTACCGGTCGCCTCTATCTCTACCGTTACTGGCATTATGAACAGGAGCTCCAAAGAACGATTCTTCGAAAAGCAGGAGCCGCTTTTGACACTATTGATGAAACCCTTCTGCTTGACTCGCTTGAACGACTTTTTCCGTCAAGTGGCGGGCGGGAAAGTGACCGTCAGAAGGATGCGACTGTTGTTGCCCTGCGCAGGCAGTTCTGTGTTCTTTCCGGCGCACCGGGAACAGGTAAAACTTCGACGGTTGTTCGCATTCTTGCTCTGCTGCGTGAGCAGAAGTGGGGGATGAAGCAGCGGATCGCCATGGCGGCTCCAACAGGGAAGGCAGCGGCAAGGCTGAAAACATCCATCAGTGATATCAAACGCACTCTTGACTGTTCAGATGAGGTGAAATCAGCAATTCCTGACGATGTTGTCACGATTCATCGCCTTCTCGGAACCATTTCGGGTTCCTCCCGCTTTCGCCATTCGGCAAGCAATCCTCTTCCTTTTGATACCGTTATCATTGACGAAGCCTCAATGGTTGCTCTGCCACTGATGAGTCTGCTGGTAACAGCACTCAAAGCTGACGCACGTCTTATTCTTCTTGGTGATCACCATCAGCTCGCATCGGTTGAAGCTGGTTCGGTGTTTGGAGATATTTGCAGTGCAGGATCAGAGAACGAGGCCTCACCACTAAGCAATTCGATGGTTTTGCTTGAAAAAAACTATCGTTTTCATCCTGGCAGTGGTATTGCTGAAATCAGTCGGGCCGTCAATGATGGGCTGGAAAGGGAAGCTGTAAGCCTTCTGAAAAGGAGTAGGTCAAGCGGTGTCACCTGGCAGGAGTTGCCTGCACCTGAAGAGCTGCAACATGCTCTGGCAAACAAAGCTGTCGAAGGCTTTCACAGCTACCTTGATGCTGCATCGCCCGCTGAGGCGCTGGAGAGGTTTGATCGTTTCAGAATACTCTGTGCCCTTCGCGACGGCCCCTATGGGGTAAGTGGACTTAATCGAACAGTCGAAAACATCCTCGCCCGTAAGGCTCTTATCAGTCCGGCCAGCACCTTCTATCGCGGCCGTCCATTGATGATTACGGTCAACAACTATGCAATGCGTCTCTTTAATGGCGACACTGGCATACTTTTCCCCGATCCTGAAAATGGAGGTTCCCTAAGAGCCTTTTTTTTCGCTCCAGATGGCGAAATCCGCAGCATCGCACCAGAGCGGCTGCCTCAGCATGAAACCGCATTTGCCATAACCATTCACAAAAGTCAGGGCTCGGAGTTTGATCGCCTGCTGATGCTTCTGCCACCGATTGACAGTGAAATCCTCACAAGAGAACTAATTTATACTGGTATTACAAGGGCAAAAGAGAGCGTTGAAATCTGGGCGAATGAAGAGGTTTTCTGTGCTGCGGTAAAAAAACAAACAAAAAGGAGCTCTGGTTTACATTTCTGAGAATAGATGCGCTGGAAAGAACTGAATTGATCGTCAGATGTTGTAGTGAGCAGGAATAGTCAGAGTGACATACGGTAAGGCAATCCTGTTCAGAACGTTTTTAAACAACAAAGTACGCTCGTTACAGAACAAAATCTTAACCAAGGAGAATCGCTATGAAAAAACAGATCTGGCTGGCTGCAGGAATTGCAGGAATGCTTCTCGGAAGCCCCGCTGCTCAAGCTGAAGTCAATGTACGTATAGGAGGAGACAGGCCACCCTCTTTTGTTCTTGATACCCGTCCAAATTTTATCAATGTTCCGAATCTTGGTTTCCACGTTTCAGCAGGAGGGCCTCAGGATATCATCCGCTACAATGGTCGCTATTACGTTAACCATAATAATCGCTGGTACATCTCTTCCAATTTTGGCGGCCCATGGGTCATTGTCAGAGAGGGCAGACTTCCAAGACAGATAAGACGCCATCGTTGGGAGGATATCAGAAGATACCGTGATGTTGAGTATCGTCGGCACGAAAGCAGACGCAACCGTTACGACCACAACAGGGAGCGTGACCACAACCAATACCCGAATGACGGCGGAAGAAGAAACTGATTGCTTTGCAGTTGATTAAACAGAAAAAGGGAACTGATTTTTTTTACTTCAGTTCCCTTTTTGTTTATACCTTTTCCGGAAGTTTTTTCCTGACTTGGACAATTAGTTCTCAGTATCTTCTGTCCCGTTCATAACGACGTTCATAACGACGTTCGTCACGAAGACGGTCAAGGCGACGAAGCCGACGTCTCTCCTCTGCACGCAATATCCGTCTTCGTTCTGCACGTTCCCAGCGTCTTCTTTCCTCTCGTTCCAACCGTCTCTCAATCCGTGCCCTGTCAGCACGCTGGTCATATCGGCGATCATCATAACCCCTCCGAGGCCCTCTCTCCTCAAAACGATCACCTCTGTATTCAGCCTGAATGGTCGTCTGTGGCATTCCCAAAAGCATTCCGGCAATTCCTGCAATGAGCCAGATTTTTTTATGCATAATCAGTTCTCCTTTTAAAAATTAATCTCCCTGTATCTGATATGTACCATAAGGGGCGGGTTCTTTTCGTTATCGTCCTCTGCCACCATCACGGTCTCCATCACCCTGAGGCCCGCGTCCACCATCACGATTTCCATCTCCCTGAGGCCCGCGTCCGCCATCACGGTTTCCATCACCCTGAGGTCCGCGTCCACCATCACGGTTTCCGTCACCCTGAGGTCCGCGTCCACCGTCACGGTTTCCATCGCCCTGAGGTCCGCGTCCACCGTCACGGTTTCCGTCACCCTGCAGACCAGGGCCACCATCGCGTCTATCATCGCGTCTATCATCGCGTCGGTCGTCACGACGATCATCGCGTCGGTCGTCACGTCGGTCGTCACGACGATCATCGCGTCGATCCCGTTCAATCCTGTAATGGCGATCATACCGTCTGTTCAGATCATCCCAGTATCTGCGGTCGTGCCGACGGTATTCCAGATCGCGATATCTCCAAATATCATTAAAACTATGCCTTCTAATCGCATAAGGGAGGTTGCGATCCCGGATTATGATCCACGGACCACGATAATCTGAAGAAAGATACCAGCCACCATTACGGTACATGTAATACCTGTCACCGTAATAAATGATATCATAAGGACCGCCGATGGAAACTGAAAAACCCCGATCCTGCAAATAGATAAAGTCAGGACGTGTATCGATAACAAAAGTTGGCCGGTCATCTCCAATGCCTATACGAACATCTCCAAGACGTATACCGATATCCGCCTGAACATCAGCCGGTGCATGAACAAAAAGCAACCCCGCAATTCCGGCAGCCAGCCAGATCTGTTTTTTCATTGTCATTCTCCTTATCACGTTTAACATTTCATTGAAACAATGGCAACATTTTATTAATCACCGTGAATTTAAAAAACTTTCAGCTCTTTGCTCAATATCCGGCAACATTGAACTCCTGATGTATGAGCACTCCTTTTTGACGCACGAAAAACGAATCTCAATTGAACAATTTGCTACAATGCAGTCAGAAGTAATTTCGTTCAACCGTTGCGTACTATTTTTTTCAGGAAGAGTCTTAACACAGTAAAAGCGGACTTGTTCCTCTTCGTTATAGAAATAGCAAAACCGCAGAAAAGAGCACAAGAGATTTGTATATTTAAGGTTATTTGATCAATTCAGCCAACTCTTTTATCGCAAGCAACAGTATGATTCTTAAAACACTATGTTTAACAAGCTGCTTGCTCCCTGGTTTAAGGAGCTTCAATGAGTGATTTTCTGAACACTATTATCACAAAACCTGAAGGAAAAACGTTGGAATTCAGGCGGGATTGCGCATCACCGACGCTTCTGATGAAAACGCTTGTGGCCTTTGCCAACACAGCAGGAGGGCGTTTAGTTATCGGTGTGGGAGAAGACAGGCAAATTGTTGGCATGAAAGCTCCACTTGATGAAGAAGAGAGGCTTCGCAGTCTGATAACCGACGGTATTGCACCTCATCTGGTACCCAATATAGAGCTCATCACCATACACAACACAACGCTTTTGGTTGTTGAAGTGTTTGTAAGCGCATTACGTCCACACTGGCTCAAAGCAGAAGGTCATGAACAGGGCGTTTATGTCCGGATTGGCAGATCCAATTATCAGGCTGATACCGCTTTGGTCGCTGAACTTGGCCGGTCGGCAGAAGGAATCTCATTTGACGAAATGCCCATACCAGAACTGAGTAAAGATGATCTTGATTTAGTTGCGATACAAAAATTTTTTGCCGGTGACTGGAAATTAGATGAGCAGGCATTGGTTACGATCAAACTGCTCACATCGTACCAACGACGACTTGTACCCACCAAAGGAGCCATTCTGCTCTTCGGTAAAGAGCGCATACTCCATTTTTCCGATGCATGGGTGCAATGTGGACGATTCACAGGAACCGACAAAGCTGTTATTTTTGACCATACAGATATATACGATCATCTGCCTGGAGCGGTTGAGAGCATCATGCAGTTTTTTTATCGGCATATAAAAAAAGAGAGACCAATACCACTCACCATTTTGCATGAAGCTGTCATTAATGCACTGATGCACGCCGACTACTCCCAACGTGGCGCACCAATCAGGATCGCCTTTTTTGATGACCGTATCGAAATTGAAAATCCCGGAACACTTCTCCCAGGTATGACCCTTGATACCATGAGGCAAGGCTCATCGAGAATCCGCAATCATGTTATTGCCCGAATTTTCCGCGAGCTGAATCTTACTGAACGCTGGGGCAGCGGCATAAGAACCATTTTCAACGAAGCGACAGATTATGGATTGCCTGAACCACAGATTATGGAGATCGGTATGCGGGTACGAATGGTCATCTACTTCGCATCACCAGGTCAGAGCACAACAACCAAAGCACAAGACGAGCAGAGTCACACATTACCAAAAGCACAAGCACAGCTTCCTGCGGAGGCACAAGGCGAACTCACAAGAAAAGCACAAGATGAGTGGGGGAGTGACAGGGTAATAAGAGCACAAGTCAGGGGGCATGTCGATCATGATATTATTGCGCTGTGTTCGGAAACGCCTTTGTCATCAGCAGAGATCGCAATAGCTCTTGGGCACAAGCAGTTGAGCGGGAATCTGCGCAAAGCTCTGCCTCGATTAAGGGAAGCAGGGCTACTGGAGTATACTATTCCTGGAAGCCATAACAGTCGTATGCAAAAATACCGGCTAACAGCAAAAGGGGAAGCCGTTCATGCAGCAAGCTCCATTCCTGACAATTCAACAAAAGTACAAGTAGAAGAACAAGTTGACATTAGTGAAAAAACGCAAGGGCACAACTCGATTCGGGCACAAGGTATGCTTTTTTGTGAAGCACAAGATAACTCTCCAATTGAGGCACAAGTGCGTATCAGAATTCTTGCTGCCTGTTCAGTACAGACTCTTTCCTCGGCAGAGATCGCTGCGGCTCTGGGGCACAAGCAGTTGAGCGGGAATCTGCGTAAAGCTCTGCCTGATCTAAGAGAGGCCGGACTGCTCCAGTACACCATTCCGGAAAAACCAAACAGTCGATTACAAAAATACCGTTTGACCGACAAAGGCAGGGCGTTACTTCGTACAGCACAGGAGCAAAAATCATGAAAACGTTCGAAGTATGTGACAGAGGGACGAAGCTGAGATGCAATGGTTATTTATACGTTTCTTATATATATTGGATACTGTAATGGTTTGGAGTCATATAGAGAAAACCTGTATCCATGACCGATCACAACAAGCAAGGTAATAATGGCCATTCGGAACGCCAGCAGACTGCTGAGTCGTTCATTGATCGTGAATCGTGCCATAGAGATCTTATTGATTACATGCACAATGGTTATGCCTATTGCAAGGTAATTTATGAGGAGGGTCACCCGGTAGATTTTATCCATATAGAGGTTAATGCCAGTTATGAAACACTGACGGGCTTGACGCAGGTTGCCGGGCAACGAGCTACAGAGATTTTTCCCGGTATTGAAAAATCACATCCCGAATTTATTGAAAGACAGGCTGCTGTTGCCGGGAGCGGGATCATGGATCGGTTTGAGCTGTACATGGAAACATTGGCGTTATGGTTTGATATCTCGGTCTATAGTCCCGAAAAAGGATACTTCGTATCAATCATCGATAACATAACAGAACGAAAAGAGGCCGAAGCGACGATACTGCGAAACGAAGTCCGTTTCCGGAAACTCTTTGAAAGCCATTCTACCATCAAATTGCTTCTTGATCCAGATACTGGCACTATTATTGACGCCAACTTTGCTGCTGCCGAGTTTTATGGATGGTCGATTGAAGAGCTTCGCCGGATGCGTATACAGGAAATCAGTCCATGCTCAGATCAAGAGGTCATAACGAATCCGGAAGGTATCAGTACATCGAAACAAAACCTTTTGTTATGTCAGCATCTCAAGGCTGATGGTTCTTTGTGCGATGTTGAGGTATTCAGCAACAAGGTGGAAATTGAGGGGAAAGAGCTTCTTTACGCAATTATCCATGACATCACTGAACGCAAGCAGGCAGAAAAGGCTTTGCTTCAGAGTGAAACGCGATTCAGAAAACTCTTTCAAGGCCATTCTGCTATCATGATCGTCATCGATCCGGTTACAGGCCGCATCGTTGATGCCAATCAGGCGGCTGCGGATTTTTATGGGTGGACAATCAAGCAGCTCCGACGGATGTGCATACAGGAAATCAATACGCTCCCTTCTGAAGTGGTGAAAGAGGAGATGGAGAATAGCATAACATCGAAAAAAAATTACTTTTTATTTCGTCATTTGAGGGCTGACGGCTCTTTTCGTGATGTGGAAGTGTTCAGTAACAAGGTTGAAATTGCTGGAACCATTCTCCTCTATTCCATTATTCATGACGTTACCGAACGGATGCGTTATGAATTTCTCATTACGTTCCGCCTTCGTACCCTCCAAATGGCAGAAACCTCTTCGGTGGAAGTGTTGCTGCAAATGACATTGGATGAGGCCGAACGGATGACGCAAAGTTCTATCGGGTTTGTTTTTTTTGTATCGAAAGACCAGATGTCACTTTCACTGCGAGCCTGTTCAACCAACTCTTTTCAGAATATGTCGCTGGCGGATGGAATGGGGGGGCAGTATCCTTTGGAAAAGGCTGGGGTATGGGCGGATGCTCTACGGGAACGGAGATCGGTAATTCATAATGATTATTCAGCGCTCAAGCATCTCAAAGGAATGCCGAAGGGCCATCATGAAGTGACACGCGAACTGGTTGTACCAGTCATTCGAGACGACAGGGTTGTTGCAATCATGGGAATTGGAAATAAACCGGGGGATTATGACGAGAACGATGTTAACTGGTTAAATATTCTTGCAAATCAGACCTGGGACATTATTGCAAAAAAAATCGCCGAAGAAGAACGAGAAAAGATGCTCTATCAGCTTCGGCACTCCCAGAAAATGGAGATGGTCGGTCAGCTTGCTGCAGGCATTGCCCACGAAATCAACAACCCGCTGAATTTTATCACGATAAATTTTGCAAATATCAAGGAAATCACTTCCGATTTACAATCTATTCTCAAAGAGTATCAAAACCTTACCAGCAAACTTGAGAATGGCACCTTTTCTGACCATGACCTGCAGCAGTTGCGCCAAAAAGAGGTAGAACTTGCTCTTGATACGCTGGTCAATGATATCCCGGAGATTCTTCATGAATCACAACGTGGTTTCGAGCGTATTACCACGATTATCAATGGTATGAGGAACTTGTCGCACCGTTACGCGGCCGATAAAAAGATTCTTTTCGATATCAATAAAGGAGTCATTGATACGCTCACCATTACAAGTCATGAACACAGTGTATGCGCAGAAATCAACACTGAGTTTGGGGAGTTGCCGCTTGTTGAGTGTAATCCGGAGGAAATCAAGCAGGTATTGCTCAACCTGATTCTCAACGCTGTCCATGCCATCAAGTCACAGCAGCGAAATGCAAAGGGCACAATTGCTCTGCATACCTGGTTCGATAGCAACAATGTCTACTGTTCAATTACTGATGACGGGCCCGGCATACCAGAAGCAATTCGAAACGATATTTTTAACCCGTTTTTTACCACCAGAAGCTCCGAAAAATGTACGGGGCTTGGGTTAAGCATTGCCTATGATATTATTGTAACGAAACATAAAGGGACTATTTCTGTTACGTTTCCTGACGGTGCTACGGTATTTACCATATCGTTACCACGGCAAATACCCTGAAAAACAGCATCATTCCGGCACCGTCCAGGTGCGGCCTCCGCCGGAAAGAATCGGGCACAACTGGAGAGCAACCAGCATGGCTGACCGAAGAGCGATAATTTATACATTCGAATCAAGCCAAATAATAGTAAATTGCATGGTTATCCATACTCTCCCATAATTTTAACGCTCAACATCACCATGGGAACCACAACCACAAAAGTTGATCTGGTCAATGTTATTGCCCACAGAACAGGTCTGACAAAAAACGAAACGGAATCTGTGGTTAACTCTTTGTTTGAAAGCATCATTGATTCTCTGAAAGCCGGAAAACGAATAGAGATCAGGGGATTTGGCTCGTTCAATATTCGCCACAAAAATCTTCGCCAGGCAAGGAACCCAAGAACAGGGGAAAAGGTGACCGTTGAACCAAAAAATGTCCCGGCATTCAAAATCTCCAAAGAGTTCAAGCTTGCCGTGAGTGAAAGCCTAAAATCTGATGACGAATAATAGTTCGTCGTCTCACCAAAGCATTTCTCACAACACTATTTCTGGCGGCCCCTTGACTGAACGGCTCTCCGGTTCGGTTGAGCGGGTCACCTTTCACAGCGAAGAGTCCGGCTTCTGCATCCTGCGGACAAAGGTAAAAGGGCGTCGTGACCTGGTCACTGTTGTTGGTTCGGCAGCTTCCATTACTCCCGGTGAATATGTTGAATGCCTTGGAAACTGGCAAAATGACCGTACCTATGGATTGCAGTTCAGGGCAACCCGGTTGACGGTTGTGCCGCCAAGCACCCTGGAAGGAATCGAAAAATACCTGGGCTCCGGCATGGTCAAGGGAATTGGCCCACACTTTGCCAAAGCATTGGTCTACGCCTTTAAAGAGGAGGTCTTTACCGTTATTGAGGAAGAACCCGAGCGTATGCTTGAGCTTCCCGGTATTGGCCAGAAAAGGATGACAAAGGTGGCTGCTGCCTGGGCAGACCAGAAGGTGATCAGAGAGATCATGGTCTTTCTTCAGTCGCACGGACTCGGAACTGGTCGCGCGGTCAGGATCTTCAAGACCTACGGCAACGAGTCGATTATCAAGGTGACCGAAAATCCCTATCGCCTTGCCCTCGACATCCACGGCATAGGTTTCACGACTGCCGACACTCTTGCCATGCAGCTTGGCATTGCGCCCGACTCCCTTATTCGTGCGCAAGCAGGCGTTCGACATATCCTGCAAGAGATCTCCGGCAACGGCCATTGTGCAGCCCCATGGGAGGTGCTTGTAGCTGAAGCGGCCAAACTGCTTGAAATTACCCCGACGATCATCGAAACAGCGATCAATGCAGAAGTTGCTGCAGAAAACATTGTCCGCGAAGAGATAAACGGCACTCCCGCACTCTTTCTGACACCCCTTTACCGGGCCGAAATCGGCACTGCAACCCATATCCAGAGGCTGCTCCGTGGAGAGCTACCCTGGGGATCGATTGACACCGACAAGGCAATTCCCTGGGTAGAAGGGAAGAGCGGACTTACCCTCTCCGACTCACAACAGCGAGCCATCAGCCTTGCCCTTTCAAACAAGGCTGTAATCATTACCGGCGGACCGGGGGTAGGAAAAACAACCCTCGTCAACAGCATTCTGCTCATACTTCAGGCAAAAAAGCTTACCGTTACCCTCTGCGCACCAACCGGAAGGGCAGCCAAACGACTCTCCGAATCAACCGCTCTTGAAGCCAAAACCATTCACCGCCTGCTGGAGTTCGATCCCCAGTCATTCGGATTCAAACGCAACCGCGACAACCCGCTCGAAACCGACCTTGTCGTGATCGACGAAGCCTCCATGGTTGACATCGTACTCATGAACCGCCTCCTCGCCGCCATTCCCGACAAAGCCGCCCTGATGCTGGTTGGAGATGTCGACCAGCTTCCATCCGTTGGCCCCGGCGCTGTACTTGCCGACTTTATCCGCTCCGGCAGCATACCCGTAATCAGCCTGACCGAAATATTCCGCCAAGCCGCATCCTCACGTATCATCATCAATGCCCACCGGATCAATCGCGGAGAGATTCCGCTCAACCTTGAGGGCCCAGGCCTCTCCGACTTCTACTTTATCCCTGCCTCATCTCCCGAAGAGATCTACAACAAACTCATCCAGCTCATCACCGAGCGCATACCGAAACGGTTCGGCCTCCATTCGGTGAAGGAGGTTCAGGTGCTGACTCCGATGAACAGGGGAGGGCTCGGTGCCCGTGCACTCAATGTTGAACTGCAACGAGCGCTCAACGACAAAGCTGAGCCGAAAATAACCCGATTCGGCACCACCTTTGCTCCCGGTGACAAGGTGATCCAGACCGTCAATAACTACGACAAAGAGGTCTTCAACGGCGACATTGGCCAGATCCTCAAAATTGACACAGAAGAGAGCATCCTGCTGGTCGACTACGATGGCCGGGAGGTGGAATATGAGTTTGGCGAACTCGATGAAGTTTCACTTGCCTATGCAACGAGTATCCACAAAAGCCAGGGATCAGAATACCCGGCAGTCATCATCCCCCTTGCCATGCAGCACTACACCCTGCTGGAGCGGAATTTGATCTACACCGCCGTTACCCGGGGCAAAAAGCTGGTCATCATCATCGGAGAGCCCAAAGCCCTCGGCATAGCCGTCAAGACCCAGAAATCAAACAGCAGGGTAACAAATTTGACAGCACGGATTGCCTGACAATGTGCGCACCTCTCTTTTGGCGCTTCTTGTTTTGAGGTATTACCGCATTATGTTTATCGTGGAAAATATGGTGTCAACAAAGTATGGATTGGGAGGTGACTTCGGCTTAAAGCTCAATTTTTTGAAATTGTTGCCAATGGCGAGAATTCCTGTGTAGAATTTAAACGGGATGATACAAATTTTCGTAACCCATTATCTGGTTTTTATTTGAGGTGGATTTTTAGTAAATAACACGGTGATGTATCGTGTTTCCATTCCCGAATCCTCTGTAAGATAAAAAATCCTCTTTATGAATGTCTTCAAGACTCACGCAAGTATCATAGAGGATTATTCTTCCTACATCCACAGTTTCATCTCCATTGCTGACCCGGACATCAGCCAGGTTGTTGATCGTGCATTAAGTACGGGCAAGCTTTGGCCGGAACCCCTCTTGCAGTTTAACCCATCGTTTGAGATGTTCGGTGGGCTCGAAAAGCTGATCGAATCGAAGATGTTGCATCGGGCCATTGGCGACATTTTCAAAGGGTACAAACTCTATCGCCATCAGGTTGAGGCAATACGATTAGGTACCAGCGGCAAGGATTTTATCGTTACATCCGGCACCGGCTCGGGCAAGTCGTTGACCTATATCGGTTCTATTTTTCACCATCTTCTTTCGAACCCGGCAGCAAAAGGGGTTACTGCGGTTGTCGTCTATCCCATGAATGCCCTCATTAACTCGCAGTTCGAAGAGTTCACCCGATACAAAAAGAATTATGAGGATGCCACCGGCAAAGAGTTTCCGATCATCTTTGGCCAGTATACAGGTCAGGAGGGTGAGGAGGCAAGGGAAAAAATGCGGAAGAATCCGCCGCATATTCTCTTGACCAACTACATGATGCTGGAGCTGTTGTTAACCCGCGTACGTGAACGCAACATTCGAGAGAGCATCTACCTGAATCTCCGGTTTCTGGTTTTCGATGAACTGCACACCTATCGCGGTCGGCAGGGTGCCGATGTCTCTATGTTGATTCGCCGGATTCGATCCAATTGCGTCCAGCAGATCGTGAGTATTGGTACCTCTGCCACCATGGTTTCTGATAGTGTTGGTGATATTGAGCATCAGAAAGCAGAGGTTGCCAACGTTGCCACCAAACTCTTTGGCTGCCCATTCACCTCAGAGCAGGTTATCAACGAAAAGCTTGCCCGTTCACTTTCTCCCACCGGCACTATTCCGGCGAAGCATTTTCTTGCAGCGGCCATTGAATCGGGTATTCATCAGGAGGGCGATATTGAGGCGCTCAAAAAGAATCCGATTGCCATCTGGCTGGAGAACAAAATTGCACTTGAAGAGCGAGGAACTGATCTTGTTCGGGGCAACCCAAAGCGGCTGAGAGAGATAGCTTCAGAATTGGCAAACGATTCCGGAATGGCTGAAGAGAGGTGCCGTCTTTATCTGGTGGATCTACTCCTCTGGATCAGCGCATCCAATGTTCGGCAGCAAGAGTCGGGAGAGCGCTACACCTTTCTGCCCTACAAGCTTCATCAGTTTATTTCGCAAACCGGTTCTGTCTATACAACCCTTGATCAGGATGAGAAGCGCGATATCTCTCTTGAGCCCGGGGTCTACAAAGTTGATGAGACCGACAAAAAACCAATATTTCCCAATGTCTTCAGTCGCGGAAGCGGCCATCCCTTTATCTGCGTCTCCTTGGCGGGTAACCGGTTGGAGCCACGTGAATTTCGTGACATGACCGAAGATGAGGAGAGCAATGACGGTTACCTGATTATTGGCGAAGAGATCTGGAATCTCGATGAAGATATTGAAATGCTTCCCGAATCCTGGTTTCGCAGAACAAAGTCGGGTGTTACGCTCGACAGCAAAAAAAGGGGATACTTTCCCGTTAAACTCTGGTTTGACGAATTCGGAAACTGCTCCGACAAAGAAGAAAAAAAATGGTGGGGCTGGTTCATGAAGGCTCCGTTACTTTTTGATCCCACATCGGGCGGTTTTTTTGATACCAGAACCAATGAGGGCACCAAACTGACCAAGCTGGGCAGCGAAGGGCGCAGTACCTCCACTACCATCACCGCATTCTCCATTCTCAATCGTCTCAGTGACGCTGGCTACGCGATAAAAGAGCAGAAGCTGCTCAGCTTTACCGATAATCGTCAGGATGCGGCCCTGCAGGCAGGACATTTCAATGACTTTGTGCAGGTCATTCGCCTTCGTGCAGGCATTCATAAGGCATTGCAGCAGGCACCAGTGGGCATGCTCACCTTTGCCACCCTTGGCGAGGCCGTTTTCAAGGCGCTTGGGCTCCCGTTTCTTGAGTATGCCAACAGAAGCGAGGAGTCGATGTTGGCTCCAATCCGGCGAAAATATGAGCAGGCGCTTCAGGATTTCCTGCTCTATCGTTCCATGGCTGATCTCCGGCGGAGCTGGCGAGTAGTATTGCCCAACCTCGAACAATGCGCCCTGTTAACCATAGAGTACGAGGATCTGGATGAAATTATCGCTACCGATGCATTCTGGGCCGTATCGCCCCTCTTTGGAACGCTGAATCATTCAGATCGTAAAGAGCTGGTGACCACCATTCTCGACTTTTTCCGGCTTGAATATGCCATACACAGTGAAAACTTTCTGACCCAGTCACGCATACAGGAATCCGAGCGGCAGTTCCGCGAGTCGTTAAAACAGCCCTGGACTCTTGATCGTAATGAGAAGCTTCAGGAACCCTACTACATCCGCTATCAGAAGCTCAGCAAAACCGCCAAACTCTACACCAAAAGCATGGGGCCCGCCAGCTCTCTGGGGAAGTTCATCAGGGATTATGTCAAACGGCAAAACCTTGGGATAGACCTGAAAAAAGAGGGGTACAAAAACCTGATCATGCAGACGATGGAGATGCTGGAACAGGCCGACTATCTGAAATCATTTCCTGCCCGGAGCGAGCAGAATGAAGAGGTACTCATCTACCGTTTACGACTCGAAAAGGTTATCTGGAAAGCGGGGGAGGGGCTGACGGTCAAGGCGGACATTATCAAACGACGCACCTACAAAAAGCAGAGACCCGAGCCCAATCTCTTTTTCAAAACGCTCTATTGTCGTGATTTCTCAACCATGAAACGGCTGCGGAGTGAAGACCATACCGGGCAGTTGAGTAATGAAGCACGGCTGGATCGTGAAGAGCGATTCCGGGCCGATTGGTACACCGATGAAAGCAAGCGGGTGGCTGACCAGCAAAAGATAAGAGCCGAATCAATCAGCGTGCTTTTCTGCTCCCCGACCATGGAACTTGGCGTTGATATCGGTTCACTCAATGTTGTGCACATGCGCAACGCTCCTCCAAACCCCTCCAACTATGCCCAGCGCTCAGGGCGTGCAGGCCGGAGTGGTCAGGGGGCCCTCATCTTTACCTACTGCTCAAGTTATGCCCCCCATGATCGCCACTACTTTAATAATCAGCGTGAACTGGTTGCGGGTACGGTCATGGCGCCGCGTCTCGATCTGAATAATGAGGAGCTGCTACGTGCCCATTTGCACGCTCTGGTGGCCTCAGAGGTTGGCATTCCGGGCCTTGACGAGGGTAACGGCTCAAGACCCTCAATCATGCATCTTGTGACCGATGACAATAACAAGATGCCTCTTGCCGAGAGCGTTCGGGCCGGGCTTCAGCTCTCTCCGGTACAGTTTGATCGGATAAAAGCCAATTTCAGGAGGGTGATTCGCGACTTTGAACCGGAACTGGAAGCAAAAGCCGCATGGTATTCCGATCAATGGATCGACCAGAACCTTTCGAAGATTATTGAAACCCTCGATGAAGCCATCGATCGCTGGAGGCTCATCTATCGGTCGGCAAGGGCAATTCTGACCAGAGCTACCCAGAAGATCGAAAGCGGCACGCTGAGCCTTGGCAGCGAAGAGTATCGCAAATACAAACGCCATCAGGATCAGGCCACCCGTCAACTTGACCTGCTTCGCAATCATCTTTCCGGCAAGGCATCGGAACTCTCCGAGTTTTACCCCTGGCGTTATCTTGCTTCCCAAGGGTTCCTGCCCGGCTACAACTTTACACGACTTCCCCTGCGTGTCTTTTTACCCGACGGTGATTCTGCCGGGCTCTTTGTCTCCCGCCCCCGCTCACTGGCTCTCCGGGAGTTTGGTCCACAGAACATCATCTACCACAGTGGCCGAAAGTATCGGGTGTGCCAATTGATTATGCAGGATACCGAATCCTCTCTTACCGAGGCAAAAATCAGTACCCGGTCAGGATACTTCCTGCCCGCTGATCAGAAAGATCTGGAAATCTGTCCTTTTTCAGGGTTGAATCTTGGCGACAATGCCAACAAGCTGCACATTCATGATTTGCTGGAAATGTCGGAGTCACGAGCTGAAGAGGTGGATCGTATCTCCTGCGAAGAGGAGGAGCGGCTCTCCAAAGGCTTTGATATCCGAACATTCTTTACCGTTGACGGCGGCCAGGTTGAGCGGGTACGTAAGGCCATCGTCTCAAGCAGTGAAGGTAGCCTGCTGAATGTGCGGTACATCCCGGCAGCCCGGCTTGTCCATATCAACTTCAAATGGAAGGCTCAGGAGGCGGAGGGGTTTCCCATCGGCATGGTCTCTGGCGACTGGCGCAGCTCTCTTCCTGATCAGGAGGCTCAGAGCAGTGAGCAATTCCGGCGAGTGAAATTGATGACCTCAAACCTTGCCGATGCCTTGTATATCGAGCCGATTCAACCGCTTGGATTAACTCCCGACGGGGTGATTACGCTCCAGCACGCCCTGAAGAGAGCCATCGAACTTATCTTTCAAGTGGAACCACGAGAGATCGGTGTGGTAACAGTCGGCGACCCGGAAGCCCCCAATATCCTGCTCTATGAAGCGGCGGAAGGGAGCCTTGGCATCCTCTCCCAGTTTGTCGAAAATGTTCATGCTTTCCATCAGGTGGTCAAGCAGGCCATAGAACTTTGCCGTTATGATGATCCTGAATACAAAGGACCAGCCTCATACAATGACTTGCTCAGTTATTACAACCAGCGTGACCACAAAGTCATTGACCGTCACCTCATCAAGGAGGCGCTTGAAAAGCTGATGCTCTGCACCATCGAGATTCAGACCAACAAAAGTTATAACAACTACGAAGAGCACTACCAAACGCTGCTCGGCGGGATCGATCCCAATTCGAGTACCGAGCGGAAGTTCCTTGATTTTCTCTATAAAAACGGCATCCGCCTGCCCGATGCCGCCCAGAAGAGGGTAGAGGGAATCTATGCGCAACCTGATTTCTATTATGAACCCCGCATCTGGGTCTTTTGCGATGGAACACCCCACGACAATGCTGCGGTACAGGAAAAAGATGAGGCACTACGCCAGGCCATCATTGCCAAGGGTGATGAGGTCTGGACATATTATTACAGGGACAATCTGGCCGAAAAGGTGGCCGGACGTCCTGATATTTTCAGGAAAGTAAAATGAGCATAACCTTTCAACCAGGAAAACTGCTCTCCCTTCGAGGGCGCAATTGGATTGTCATGCCCTCCGATGACCCCGATCTTCTGGTCGTCAAGCCCCTTGGCGGCTCTGATGATGAGATTGCAGGCATTTATCTCCCTCTGGCCATTCCCCGTGATGAGCCACAGGAGACCGAGTTTGGCCAACCAACCGGCAGTGACCTCGGCGATATCAGTACCGCCCGACTGCTCTACGATTCAGCCCGGTTGGCATTTCGAAATGGCGCAGGCCCCTTTCGTGCACTGGCAAAGCTCTCTTTTCGTCCACGCTCCTACCAAATGGTTCCTTTGGTAATGGCGCTTCGGCAGGAGCTGATTCGCCTCTTGATTGCTGATGATGTTGGTGTGGGTAAAACCATCAAAGCGCTCCTCATTGCCAAAGAGATGCTGGAGCGCCGCAAAATCCAGCGCTTCGCGGTTGTCTGCCTCCCTCATCTCTGCGAACAGTGGCAGCAGGAGATTCGCGACAAACTCGATATTGAGGCCGTTATCATCCGCTCCAACACCCAGGCACGCCTTGACCGGCAGATTCAGGGCGATACCAGCGTCTATGATTACTATCCCTATCAGGTTATCAGTATTGACTTTATAAAATCTGACAATCGCCGGGATGTTTTTGTGCAGCAATGCCCTGAACTGGTTATTGTAGACGAAGCCCACACCTGCGCCCGCCCGGCCGGGGCCTCAAAAAGCCAGCAGCAGCGTTACCATCTGCTGAGTCGTCTGGCAGGCAAGCCAGAGCAGCAGCTCATTCTTCTCACGGCCACCCCGCACTCCGGCAAGCCGGAAGAGTTTCACTCCCTGCTCGGGTTACTCAAACCGGATTATGAAGGGCTTGATTTGCCGACGGCATCACAGCCGGAGCGCAAGGAGCTTGCCCGTCATTTTGTGCAGCGTAAACGGGGTGACGTTGAAAAGTGGATGGGTGAGGAAACTCCTTTCCCCAAACGGGAATCTTTTGAATGGGCGTATGATCTCTCTCTGCTCTATGCCCTCTTTTTTGAGCAGATCCTCGAATTCGCAAAAAAACTGATTGCCCCGGACGCCTCAAAAAAGGGCCCCCGACGGGTGCAGTACTGGACGGCGCTTGCCCTGCTGCGTGGAGTGATGTCGAGTCCGGCAGCCGGTATTGAAATGCTCAACACCCGGCTCTCCAACCTTGCCCACGTTACCCTCGACGAAGGGATGGCCGAAAACAGTGAGAACCCTGTGCAGGATAGTGAGTTTGGCTATGAGGGCGATAACACCCCGACCTCACTGCTTGAGCAAACTGACTGGTCGAGCTACCAGCGGCAACAACTGCGAGGCTTTGCTGATCAATTGACTGCTCTCTCTGACCTGAAGCACGACCAGAAATGCGGCACGGCGGAAGCCATTCTTGATGATTGGCTCTCGGCGGGCTTCAACCCCGTTGTTTTTTGCCGCTACATCGCAACAGCCAAGTATGTCGGGAGGTTGCTCGCTCCAGCCCTCCACAAAAAATATCCAAAGCTTGATATTCAGGTTATCACCAGCGAACTGCCTGACGAACTCCGCAAGCAGAAGATTGATGAGATGGGCAAGGCCAGGCAACGGCTCCTGATTGCGACCGACTGCCTCAGCGAAGGCATCAACCTCCAGCAGCAGTTTACGGCAGTGCTGCATTACGATCTCCCCTGGAATCCCAACCGCCTCGAACAACGCGAGGGGAGGGTAGACCGTTTCGGCCAGCCAGCGCCGGAAGTCAAGACCTGCCTTCTCTATGGCGCCGATAATCCCATTGACGGCATTGTGCTTGATGTCTTGCTGCGCAAGGTTCGCGAAATCAAACGCTCAACCGGAATCAACGTCCCCTTTCCGGAAGATTCACAGAGCATTATTGACACCATCACCCAGGCGCTTTTGCTCAATCCCGACCGCAAAATCACCAACCGGCGTGAAGGAAAGCAACAGTTGGTCTTCGACTTCAGCGAGTTTGATGAGGCACTCACAGCCAAGGCCACCATCTCCCGCAAAATAGAGGAGGCCGCCGAGCGCGAAAAAGCGACCCGTACCATCTTTGCCCAGAACGCCATCAAGGCCTCCGAAATAGAGGCAGACCTCCGTGAGGTGGATGAGGCCATTGGTGACCCCTTTGCCGTTGAACAGTTCGTGACCAGCACCCTCAACAACCTCTTTGGCGTACAGGTTATGGCCCAGCAGAAAAAAGGATGCTATCGCCTCATTACCGGCAACCTCCCCGACCAGTTACGCGGCATCCTGCCCGTAGGCGATATTGTCCAGATCAGCTTTCTCTCTCCAACGCCTGAAGGGTACCACTACCTTGGGCGCAACAACCGCTTTGTGGAACAACTCTGCCAGCTCCTCATGGCCAACACCGTCAACCGTTCCGGCAAACGGGCTGCCCGTTCCGCCGTCATTCGTACCCGGCAGGTGGCCATCAAAACAACCATTCTCCTCTTCCGTTGCCGCAACGTCATTGAAGACCGGAAGGGGAGCCAGCAGATTGTGGCCGAAGAGATGATTCTCTGGGGATGGAAAGGGACTCCACAGGAGAAGGAGTTCCTCGATCAGGCCGAGGCAAAAGCGCTTCTCGACTCAGTTCGTGCCAGCTCCGATATGTCGCTCCCTGCCAGAACAGGGTTTTTGGAGAATGAACTGAAACTGCTCAAATCGTTTGAACCTGAATTTGACCGCGTGGCTGAACAACAATCAAAAAAACTGGTCGAAGCCCATGAACGGTTCAGTTCCCTGATGGACGGCAAGCGTTTCCAGGTGGTGCATCCGGTACTGCCGATGGATCTGCTCGGAGTCTATATTCTCCTGCCAGAAGGCGAAGCTGCGGGAGGTGCCGTATGATATACCCATCCATCCGCATCGAGGGGGCCATACTCTCACCCGATATTCTCGAAAAGCTTGAGGATATACCCGGCCAGCGCCCGGTCGATTTTGGTCTGGAGCCATCAGTCAAAGTCAAGGAGGAAATTGCAAGAGCATGGGCCGATGCCCAGGACTACTGGCGTCTTTTCAATCGCAAGCTTGAGACGCTGAAAAAGGAGTCGCCAGCTACCACTGAAACCCGAAACCTCTGGGTTGTGCCGCTGCTTGGGCTCCTTGGATACCAACTGGAATTTGAGGCCAAGAGCATCGAACTCAACGCAAAGCTCTACCCGATCTCCCACCGCATCACCAACCGGGGCGGAGCCGCTATCCACATTACCGGCAGCAACGAGCCCGCCGGTCTCGACCGAAAGCCCGAAAAAGCTGCCCTGCGGATGTCGGCCCACGCCATGTTGCAGGAGTACCTGAACCTCACCGAGCAACTCTACGGCATCGTCACTAATGGCCGGGTGCTGCGCCTCCTGCGCGACAGCTCACGCCTGGTCAAACTCACCTATCTGGAGTTTGACCTCGACCGCATCTTCACCGACGGCCTCTTTGCCGACTTTGCCGTTCTCTACCGGCTGCTGCATGTGACGCGTTTGCCAGCCTCTTGCGAAGCCCCTGAAGAAAGCCTCATTGAAAAATACCATCAGGACTCCCTCGATTCCGGAGCACGTATTCGCGAAGGGTTGAGCAGTGCCGTCGAAAAGACCATCCTCTCCTTTGCCAACGGATTTCTCTCAAATTCAGAAAATGCAACACTGCTGGCAGCCATTACCTCCGGCCAGGTGAGACCAGCAAAGTATTATCATTATCTCCTGCGTTTGATCTACCGGATTCTCTTTTTGATGGTCATCGAAGAGCGAAATCTGGTCTATCCGCAATCACCAGTTGCGCCCAAGCGGGATATTTACGACACCTATTACAGCCTCATGCGCTTGCGCCGGTTATCGGAAAAGCGGTATCTGGCAGACCGCCGCCATCACGATCACTGGCTGGCGCTCATGGCCACCTTTCATCTCTTTGAAAATGGCGGCCCCGGAGGCAATCTTGGTATTGCTCCACTTGCCGGCGACCTCTTCAGGGCTGATGCCATCGGGCCATTGAACCAATGCTCCCTTGATAATGAGACGCTCCTGCACTGCCTTCGTTCATTGAGCCTCTATGAAAACCAGAAAACCGGGCAGCTCATCAGGGTCAACTATGCGGCGCTCAATGTGGAGGAGTTCGGGTCAGTCTACGAAGGGCTTCTTGAGTACGAACCGGTTTTTCTTCATAACGACAACGCAATAGAATTTGCCTTTGCCCGAGGTGACCAGCGAGCAGCCACAGGCTCCCATTACACCCCTGACGATCTGGTTCAGCCCCTGATCAAACACTCTCTTGACTATCTCATTGCCGACAGGCTGAAAGCGAGTAACCCCGAAGCGGCGCTGCTTTCACTGAGAGTAGCCGATATCTCCTGCGGTTCAGGCCATATTTTATTAGCCGCAGCCCGTCGAATAGCCACTGAACTTGCCATTGTTCGTACCGGTGAAGAGCAACCATCCCCAAGCGCATTCCGCTCGGCTATCCGCGATGTCATTCGCAACTGCATCTACGGCGTTGATCTCAACCCCCTGGCCGTTGAGCTGTGCAAGGTAGCGCTATGGCTTGAGGCCCATATTCCCGGCCAGCCACTGAACTTCCTTGACCACCACATCAAATGCGGCAACGCCATTGTTGGTTTTGCACATCGGGAAGAGATGCAAAAAGGTGTGCCTGACGAAGCCTTTGTTACCATGCCGGGCGATGACAAGGAGGTTGTTGCCGAACTTCGCAAAAGAAACAAAGCCGAACGCATTCGTCAGGGAAAACAGGTAAGTTTTTCCTTCACTCCCGAAATCGACCAAAGTTTTTCCCTGTCGCTCAAACAATGGCATGAAATTGCCTTGTTGCCTGAGCGTACTCCATCAGAGATTGAAGAGAAAAAGCGCCGCTATCAGGCATTTGCCACGGGCAAAGATTCCAGTTTACTGCGCCAGATCGCCTCAATCCCGATTGCCCAGTTCTACATTGAAAAAACATACGGGAATCGATCCTCGATTATCACCGATGATGAGTATAGCCAATACCTTTCCGGTCAGCAATCGCCCAATGAGCAGGCGACAGCTATGGTGCAGGCAATAGCAGAGAGGAAGAACTTTTTTAACTGGTTTCTGGAGTTCCCTGAAATTATTGAGAATGGTGGGTTCGATTGTATTCTGGGGAATCCGCCGTATCTTGGTGGTCAAGCGCTCAGCGGGACTTACGGGGCTCATTTTTGTGAGTATGTTAAATGGGAGTATGCTCCTACCGGATTAAGCGAATTAGTCGTATTCTTTATTCGTCGGATCTATTCGTTGCTTCAGCCTGAAGGCTTTACAGCGTTCATTACTACCAATTCGATTACGGATGGTAATGTAAGAAAAGATGGGCTTGAGCAAGTATTGGCTCAAAACGGCTCAATCAATTTTGCTGTTCGTGGTATCAAGTGGCCTGGCCGAGCAAATCTGGTTGTCTCCCTTGTTGGCTTGTATAAAGAAAAGTGGCAAGGGAAATATAATCTCGATGGTAGATCGGTTCCTGTAATTAGTGCCTATTTTGAAGATAGCCTTGATGATGGGGAGCTTTTATCACTTTTTGAAAATAAAGCAAATCTTTTTCAAGGTTCCATTTTTCTTGGTGAAGGCTTTCTATTGACGCATGAAGAGGCCCATCATTTAATTATGGATGATGCTAGAAATAAAGAGGTCATATATCCTGTTACTAATGGACAGGAAATTAACAATGAACCAAACCAGAGGCCTCAACGTAGCATCATAAATTTCTTTACTCTTACTGAGGAGGAAGCATCGACTTACAGCAGACCTTTCGAGATTATTCGCGAAAAAGTAAAGCCGGTTAGAATGAAGTTGAATCCAAGTACGCAAGTAAATCAACGGCGTCGTAATTACTGGTGGCAATTTGGCGCGTTAGCTGCCAATTTATATGTCCGTATTAACCTGATTTCGCACTGTTTTGTAGCTGCGGCAACAACCAAATATTTAAACTTTTCAGCACTCCAAACGAATTATGTTTTTACGCATGCTCTTTATGTATTCAGCACAGATCGTTGGGATCTATATAGTATCGTTCAATCAACCATTCATGAAGTCTGGGCACGTAAGTACAGCGGATCATTAGAGACTCGACTGAGATATTCCCCAACTGATTGTTTTGAGACCTATGCCTTTCCTGAATCCCTCTGGCAAGTACCAAATCAGATTTTGGCGACAACCGGCGAACACTATCATGAATACCGACATGCTCTCATGCTCCGCTTTTGGCCTGGCTTAACCGATATTTACAACCTTTTTCATAACCGCGACCTTACACCGGCAATTGTAGCCAAAGTTAGTGGCAAACCAGATGAGGCCGAATCAGGATACGCAGGCATCCTTGAACTCCGCAAACTCCATCGAGAGCTTGACGAGGCAGTTCTTGCCGCTTATACCTGGAGCGATCTCAATCTTGCTCATGACTTCTACGAAATCGAAACCCTCCCTGAAAATGACCGGGTACGTTACACCATTTCACCTGAAGCTCGAAAGGAACTCCTGAAACGGCTCCTCGCCCTCAACCATCAACGTGCAGCCGAAGAAAAAGCAAATGCTCCTGCTAAGGCTGTAAAGCAGGGGAAAGGAAAAGGCACAAAACGAAATAACTCAACTCAGGAAGGGCCTGGGTTGTTTGGATGATTTCAAATTAGAAGGAATTTCAAATTAAATATGTCACATGTTATCGTTATTAATACTAAAGGGTAAATTTATGCCAAGGGAGTAATATGGAAATAAGTGATCATGATATTTTTGTTAAATTTCAGTCTTTTTCAAAAGATAGTCCAAGGCTACTTTTCAATAAGTACTATAGAGTAGTTGTTAGAATTGCAATCAATTTTGGAATTCATCAAAGTGACTCTCAAGAGATTGGGAGTGACGTTTTGTTGAAAGTAGTTGATAATATCCATAGGTTTCAATGGAAGCATGATAATTCATTATATGCATGGATTAAATCAATTACTATTAACTTATGCATAGATTTTAGAAAAAGAAAGGAAAATGATTTTCAGTATAACCAAATTGTATCTTTAAAAGATATTGATTCCATATCAACAGGGATTGAGATATATTCAGATGAAGAAATTGATGATTTACCAGAATCAATTATTAGTCTTCCTGTTGATCAAGAAAAAGACTTTATATTGAAACTATCTGAAAATGATAAGATATGCCTTTTAATGCGATCTAATAATCATACATATACAGAAATATCAGAAATATTAAATATTGACGAGCAAAATCTTCGAAAACGAATGAGTAGAATCAAATCAAAGATGAACCTAACAAAAGCAAAAGCTTAAAATATTGATATGATGAAAAATAGATTAAATAGTGATATTAATCATTTTGATATGGCAAGCGATGCTTGCTTAAATTTGATTGATCTATTTCTACAAATAAGTGATGATCAAATAGATAGTCAGTCTCTATCTCAAAAAGAAAGTGAAGTAATCATTACGCTTGAAAAAAGGTTGGTTGAGATTAAGAAAAGAAAATTATTTGTCGAAAATCCATTAAACGCAAATAGTATATATGAATATATCGCTTTATATTTTCAGGAATATCCGGAAAAAAGATTCTCACTCTTTCGTGATAAAATCATAAATCAAGAGGCGTTTTCTAAGATTGAGAAAAAAATACTTAAAGTAACGGATATTAAGCCTTCTGTAATGGCTAACGTATGTCAGCATATATCATTGAATATAAATGATGCAATAGAATTAATAAAAAGAACGATACAGTTGAATCTTATTGGGAATTCTACGGCTAATAGCATGGCAAGGCATAGCTATAATAAGGGATTAAAAGAAAAAGATGCTTCAATGGCAAAAGGATTGAATGAATTGCTTTTAAAAGCGAGTAAAAATAAACCGATAGGAAAAGAAGTTATAAACAATGAAATGGAGAGTGAACTATATATCGAAGAATTTAAATCTTATTATAAATAAAAATGAAAGAAAAAAAGAGTACAGCATATGTCAGAAAAATGGCCAGAAAAGCTCTAAAAGATTATTTTAATGATAATGCGAACACTCTTCCTGTACCAATAGAAGATGTCGTAAAGAAATATAATATTGAGATATTGTATCTTGATAGTTTAGAGCCAAATCATAAAGCAATTAAGCACGTCTTGCCCGAAGAGAATCGAGTGCTGTTTGGTATCAACAAAAATCATCATATACATAGTCAGAGATTTTCAATCGGCCACGAGTTAGGACATCATATCTTAGGCCATCCACCAGAACACAGTTGTACGGATGACGAAATACGATTATATAATCAAGAAGCTGATGAATTTAGTTCTGAAATGCTTATGCCATTATCTGAAATTAAATCAGCGTTAACTAAAAAAAAATCGGTTGCCGAAATAGCAAAAATATTCTGCGTAAGCAATGAAGCATTGGTTATAAAAATCAAAAGCTGTAACTTGCTTAGATATTTGTAGATAGCGTAATTTCATTATCTGATGTCACACAATATCGTTATTATTAGTAAGCGCTTCTCAAGGATTTTTTGCTGTAATAAAAAAGGTCACACAGCAAACAGGTTGCCTACAAAATACGGACTGATATCGGCAAGGATTACCGATTAATTTGTGGCTGAGAGCTTAGTTGTGAATATTATTAATAAAAAATAAATTATTATGTCTAAAGCAAAATCGCATCATGTCGTCCCAAATTCAACCGGGGGTTGGGATGTAAAGAAAAGTAACTCACGAAGAGCTTCTGTTCATTCTGACAACAAGATACAAGCTGTAATTCTGGGTCGTGAAATCAGCAGAAATCAAGGAACAGAATTCGTAATTCATGGAAAAGATGGCCGTATTCAACAAAAAGATAGCTATGGTAATGACCCCTGTCCTCCAGAAGATAAGAAATAATAGTATTCTTGTTTTAGGATAAATGTTAAAATTTAATAAAGACCGGCGTGTAATAATATTAAATAAGTGTTGTTATGAAAGGAAAAAATCCTATTAATGAACATAAAATGATTAAAATAAGTAGACTATTCTGTAAAGTATCTGATACTTTTCTCGAAAAATATAACGCGCTGAAAAAAGGAGAACGCTATGCCTATTAAAGGTTTTGACCAATTAAACAAAAATCTGAACCAACTTGCCCAGAATATTGATGATCTTGGGCAAACCAAATCGGCTTCATTGACTGATATTTTTACCCCTAAGTTTGTTTCTCAACACACTCGTTTTGTAAACGCGGAAGAATTTTTTAAGGCAAGCGGTTTAAATATGAGTACTCAAGCTGATTTTGAGGCAATTCCCGATAATCAAATGGATTCCTACATCCGCTCAGAAACATCGTTCGCTTCTTGGAGAGAGATGTTGAATGCCGCAGGAGTAGCGTGGGCAAAGAAGCGGATTGGATTTTGATGAATTTTCATCATACTAAATAATAACCTATAGAACAAGTAATTAACCTTATTTAATTGTTTAATGAATTGTAATTTGTATCGCATTAACGGAGGTGACACATGTCAGTAGCCGATATGTTTACTTCGCTTATTGCCAATTTAAAAATTGATAACGCTGAAACTATCAGCTTGCGATACGGAGAACTGACCGCAACGCTAAACAAAGCATTTAGGGACACAGATTCAAAAACAGCGAATACGCTTCAAGTTGGCTCATTCGGAAGAAATACGGGAATAAAGGGTATTTCGGATTTGGATATGCTCTACATCATGCCAAAATCTAAGTGGGATACTTACAAGGAAAACAAGCAGCTTAAGCTTTTACAAGATGTTAAATTAGCGATTCTTAATCGATATCCTAAAACAGACGTCCGTGTTGATCGACTTGTAGTTTCTGTAACCTACACTAACTTTTACGTAGAGGTACAGCCTGTATTTGAGCAAGAAGATGGTAGTTTCAGCTATCCGGATACTAAAAATGGAGGTACATGGAAAATCACCAAACCTCGGCTGGAAATGAATGCTGTAGCAGTGTTAGATATTGAAAAAAACTTGAATTACAGACGACTCTGTAAAATGGCTAGAGCTTGGAGAAATAAGCATGGAGTCGAAATGGGAGGGCTCCTTATTGATACGCTTTCGTATAATTTTATGAACTCGACAAGCGTATATAACTCTAATAGTTTCCAATATTACGATCAACTTAGCCGAGACTATTTCCAATATCTTTCCGAACTACCCAAGCAAGATCGCTACGCTGCTCCTGGTAGCAAGCAACACGTTAAAGTAAAGAAACCGTTTCAGCGTAAAGCGAAGAAAGCATACGATTATTGTTTGGATGCAATTGAAGCAAGCGAAACAACAGGTGTAAACAATAAATGGAAGAAGGTATACGGACGTCCATTTCCTTCGAATGCTAAGTTGGCAAAAGATAGTACTTTTGAAAAAGTCACAAAGAATTGGGTTAATACAGAGGAGTTTATTGAAGATACATATCCTGTTGATATACGATACGCTCTCAATATTGACTGCGATGTAAAGCAAAATGGTTTTCGTGAACATCGATTAATCGATATGATATCGAAAAGAATTCCGCTTTTTGCCAAAAAAAACCTTGAGTTTCAGATTGTTGAGATTAACGTTCCAAATAACTATTCTATTGCATGGAAAGTATTAAATCGAGGTGATGAGGCTCGTAAACGTAACATGGTAAGGGGTCAGATCGAACGCGATGCTGGCCAACATAAAAAGACGGAAACAACCAGTTTCAAAGGCGACCACATTGTAGAGTGCTATGCGATTCAGAATGGTGTCGTAGTCGCAAGAGATAGTATTCTTGTGCCAATCAGTACTACGGGTTAGTTCATTATTTAGTTTTTCTTATGCCGCTGCCATCAGATCTTCACTAAATGACTATTTTATGGTTTCTTGATACTTATTATTTCAACCTCCTTTGTCACTTTTTTTAATACCAATTAAGATTAAATAGAGATAACTTTGGGCTCCCATTCCAAAACCGATGACACACAAAATTCCCGGGCAATTCTTGAAGGTCAGTTGCGTGAATGCTATGGACGCGTCGTGTACTCTCATAAAACGCACGAGAAAGATGCTGACATTCTTTTATTAAGGCTTTCTAAAATAAAGATTTGGCAGATTGTTCTTTCTGCACTAACTACGGGGGGATTCATTGCTGCTTTTTTGGGAGCGGGAAGTATTGGAATGCTGCTTGGAGTGACAGTCTCGACTGCTTTATTAGTCTTGAATGCTTATACAAAAGATTATAATCTTGGTGAACTCGCTCAGAAACACCGTCAAGCTGGTGCAGATCTCTGGATTATTCGAGAAAAATATCTGTCCTTGCTAACAGATTTGTGCATGGGCGAAAAACCAATTGAATCAATGCAAATCGAGCGAGATCAACTACTTAATCAGCTTCATTCTGTGTATTCAGGAGCACCTAGTACAACTAGTAAAGCGTACTTTAAAGCACAAAAAGCGCTTCAGCAGTTAGAAGATATGACTTTCTCAGATACTGAAATTGATGCATTTTTATTTAAGGAATTGAAGAGAGGAGAATAATAATGATAGATATATTTCCTCGCATTTAGACTCGGAAGCACTGTGTATGGTCTGTATTTCGAATATCAAAATTTTAAATCTATGGTAGGTCGACTGATTGTTTATTCCTTGGTATCCACTTCAAGCCATGAAATGAGCCTGCAGTTCGATGCACAAAAAATGCAGCAATAAAAAACAGCATACTTTTACCTACCAGATAAACGGGTGAATGCTGAAAGACCTATGATTTTTCGATTGTAATGAACAAAACGAAAAAAGGCAGCATATTGTTTATCTGGAGACTACGACAGGTGCTTGGTGTCATTGGGGCTCATGATTGATGTTGTCGAATAGTTGCAGATATGGAGAGTGGGCTAACGAACAATCGAAGGCAGAGTCATTGATATAACTATGGCATCCGGCGAGATGATTTTCAACATCTTCGGCATTCTGGCTCAACTTGAATGCCACCTCATTCGGGAACATGCTCAGGTTTGTCTGACTTCAGCAAGGATGAGAAGAAGAAAATGTTATGTACCGAAAATTTTATAGGTATTCCTGTTGTGTTGATAGTGAGAGATGTGTGTATTCGTTTTGGTGAGATCTGTGCAATATTTTAGATTTCACGTTCAATATATTATAAGGTTTCTGAAAATTAGCTGCGATTAATGGGGAAGGAAAGAATATGAACGTCTACTTCACGGACTACTTTGGTGTGCCAATGGATACACTGGAAACGTACGGAGCATTCAATATATCGTTGATTAACGACTTGCCAGTCTTCATCGATCCTTTTCTCCTTTTTAATAGCGATAAACCAGCGTACATGGCTCTTCACGACTCCATCATCAAGTACCTTACTTTTTTACGTGATATGTCTGATGGAGGGCCCATAAACGCGGGGTTGCTCAACCATTGGTTCTTATTTCCTGAAGTAAAACAGAACTGGCTCGGCTACAGTAAAGTTGGGAACCGTGGGGCCGGACTCGGCAGGGACTTTGCTGCTGCGTTGAACGACAACTTGTCCTCTATATTTAAAAACTTTGGTGCCGAACAGATAACAAAGGGGAGTCACTTAGAAAAGCTATGTTTAGTGAAGGATGGGGTCGGAAAAGATAGTATCAGTGACTTTACTACAAATTTAATTAAAGGATATCTTTGCGAGTATACGCAGACATTTGCAATCAATCACATCAATCCGTCTTTCATTAAACGGGTTGAGGTTAGACATGCTTCGTTCGACTATATGATGCGGCGATGGAACAGCAAGTATTACAGTCTTCCTTATATTGATGGTGATTACGTTCTATTATCGCCTAAAGATATCCTTACTAAGGACGAAACGTGGATCAATAAGCATGATATCATCGGTTACTTCAATGATATTATAGCTGCAATTCCAAATGAAGAATTGCGAGGGCAGATCAATGACTTCTATCTGAGGCTAATACCAGCAAATCCTAAACGTCGCGACTTGGACGAGGCTGCTTCAAGAGCTGTCAGGAAGTATCCCGAGTTCATCGATTACTATATCCGCTATAAAGAGGATAATGGAGAAAAGGCAATTGCCATAAGCGATCAAAAGGTGAAAGAGACGGAAATTATCTTCATTGAACATGTTCGGAGCTTGATCGATCAACTGAAAACTTCAAGCGAATTCTACTGCGAACGTGGCAACACATTCGATGAAGCGATTAAAAGAGTTTATTTTTTAAAGCAAGTTATAGAGAACAACAACGGGTACAGGATATTTTATGTAGAAGGGATTCCCGTGAAGCGAGAGCAGGATTTACAACTTATCTTTCGGCTTACATGGTATGCGTCTACTGATGATGTAAATGCCGAGGTAAACAATGGACGAGGCCCAGTCGATTACAAGATTTCAAGAGGAGCGGACGACTCGACTCTAGTTGAGTTCAAGCTTGCCAGTAACTCCAAGCTTAAGCAGAACCTCGAAAATCAGGTTGCTGTTTATGAAACCGCCAATAAAACAAAAAAGTCAATAAAAGTGATTCTCTTTTTCTCGGATGCAGAGTTAGCCAAGGTCATTCGCATTATCAGTGACCTTGGACTGAGGGAAGGTCCGGAATTGGTACTAATAGATGCTCGTTCCACCAACAAAACGTCAGCTTCGAATGTTAAGTAAATCTATCAGTTATGGCCCTGCCGGGTTTGGTTTTTTACAGCGGAGGGTATTCTGTAATCAATAAGCCAAGCGTTTATTGGACGGATCGATCGTAAGGATATTGCGGTACTGAGCTGAAGTAAAACTATACTCAGCAAAGGAGGGTAATCAGGGTTTGACCACCTAAGCCCGCTCGTAAGGATAAACGTTTTTGTAGTTCCTGTTAAAGTAGGAGCCCACTGACGGGGCGGTTTTCAAATTCTCGAATTCGCGCTCCTGAACACCTTTGTAGGCGTATGCTGAACCGTCAAGAAATTGAATATACACCGTCAGATTTTCGGCATCGTAACCGACGGCAGTGATGTTCGTTGATGCCACCGGTTCCATGGTTTCAGGGATTGGCATTGTTGCCTCCTTGGGTAAATGATTGGTTTCTCCAGTTGCGTACACTCGTTTCGTACTCTGCAACATTCGGGCTGGCGTTGGCCCAAAGTTTTGAGGCAATTGGATCAGAACTCTTTACTGCATTGTCTGCCTGATAAAACTTGATCCGCGACGGAATCCGAACAGCCTCTCCGCTGACAATGGCTTCACCGGTTCGAAGGCTCGACAGTACCTCGGTCATCTCTCGTAACTCATCCTGCATTGCTGATGAAACATGCCCTTTATCCCGGGTGTTTGTCATTCTGAGGGCAATCATAGTTCCGCATTGGCTCAAGACGGTTTCATCCAATTCTGATGGCCGCTGGGTCACAAGCAGCAATCCCACGCCATATTTTCTGCCCTCTTTTGCAATCGCCTGAACGGTTCTTGACGAAATAGACTCTTCGCCTGCTTTAAGGTAAGCATGAGCTTCATCAAGAACAATAAGCAAGGGTTGCTTTTTTCCGCCAACGAGTGTGTTTTGCCCCCAGTAGAGCGCATCGTATATGATTTTGAGAATGCAGCCTGAAATGGTCTGCATGATGTTCGACGGAATTGCTGACAGGTCTAAAATTGAGACTGGAAAGTCATGTCCAAACCAAGTTGAGAAGAGGTTTGGCAGGTCATTTGGTGTTGAGCCATTCAATGCAGGAGAATACCCGACAGGCCTGAACAAAAAATTATAGCTTTGATCGAGCAGTCGGGAGCGCATCCCTTCAAGAAATCCGAGCATTCCCTTTGCTTTGTTGTTCAAAAATGGGGCGCTGCTTCCCAAACCTGCCGTCGGGTAGTGGTTAGACGTAAGGGTTGCTGGATCACCCTTGGCAAGAAGAGTTTCAGGTGTTGTTCGGTCAGCCTTGAACGTCATACGCTCATAATCGTCAAGCTCAAACCACAGTTTATGAATCGAAAACGGAATCGGGCTGTCTGCTGTGATGGCTTCTTGGCGAAGTCCGCCGATAGCCACCGCTGAAACGCGCTTCAGTTCAAGTACTTTGCCCCGGATATAGTCTTCATTCTGGTCGGAGAGCTTGCCCGGAAATATTGCCATCAACTCTTTGAACGGTAATGCCCAGAAGGCAACGCACAGTTCATTTTCATCAGTTGCACTGTTTGCCCCAACTCTGAATACTTGACATCTCCCGGCCAATGAGCCAGCATATTCTCCGTGCGGGTCGATCATGAGCACCCGTGCACTTGGGAATTTTTTGTCGGCAATTGCTTTGACGACAATGCTGACGGCGTTTGATTTGCCACTGCCGGTGGCGCCAAGAATAGCGCAATGCCTGGAGATGAGTTTATCCATGTCGAGTTGCGCGGCAAGCCCTTCCGATGCGCTTTGATTGCCGATGACAATCGACGATTGTTCGTTGTACCCTCCGTAGACGATGCGGAGGTCTTCATTGGTCACGAGATGTACCTGATCTCCCGAGGTGGGTGATTGGAGCACACCTCTCTCGAAAAATGAACCGATCTGCTCGCCGACCAATATCATGCGCAACCAGCGGTGACCATCGGTAATTGAAGGGTTCTCCTTGTATGCCGCCAGCAGAGAGTCGGGCATTGCCAGAACTCCGGCTTGTGTAATCAATCCATACAGGTTTGCATACCCAAGCGGGATTTTCAGAAACGATCCAATCTGCCCGATTCTATACACGGTTCCATCGACAATCGGCATGTTCGATGGATAATTACTCACCATTTTGATGGTTACCGAGTTTCCACTGACACTTTCAACTTGGCCAATATGGGTTGGATTGTGCTTCATGATGGTAACGGTGTGGTGACGGGGCCATCAGAAGATGACAAGTCATTCAGGAATTCAGTGAGCTTCTGAAAGTCAGGAAGAAGAAAGCGACCCTTTCCAGTCCAACGTTCATCTCCTTTGCCTTCTCCTGACTCCTGGGCAGGCATGGCAGCATCCTCATCAAAATATTGGTTCACTCGAATGGTCTCGGCAGAATTTGGTTCCCCCTTCAGTTGCCACTCTCCGAATTTTCCACCAATTACCGCATGGCGTCGCCCGTACACCGACATCTTTCCGCCAGTGTCGCGGGTGGCCAGATTGCGAACTTTGTTCGTTTCATCGGCAAGTGCGCAGGCGCTGTTCTGTAATTCGTCGAAATACATCGCGATTATATGTGAGTTTCCACCTCTTCGGAGCGATGTAACAATTCGTTCATTGATGTGATTGTCACCGAATGAGTAACCGCAGGTGAAGAGAACAGCATCGTCCTGTTGAAGGAAGGCACAGAGCCGGTCGATGAGGCCGACATAAGGCTGCTTTTTGGTGGTGCTATATTTCAGGTGCGATGGGTAGATCAAAATTGATTCTGCGGTTGCACTTCTATCGCGAATAACGGCTTGGTCTCTCTCGCGATAGGTCCATCCCAGTGAACCGTGCATTTTCCAAAGCTTTACCAGTTGAGGGTATGACTCAACATCTTCTACTGCTTCAGGGCAAAAAAATGGCTCATAACTTCCAGAAAAGCCGTCGAAATAGGGAATGCCTGAGTCTTCGAGAGCGATTTCAAAAAGGTAATCGTAGTTCGTTGTGAAAATCTCGGAAGGGAAGCGACGCCTCGCCTTTGAAATCCAGCTTGCAAGTTGCGCATGGGCCAGTGTTGAGCGCTCTTCTGGTGGCAACTGGTCGTGAACGGAAACAAGTGTTACAACATTGGTTTTGACGAGATTGGCCAAATCACCAAAGCCTATGGAATCAAGGCCATTCAGCGTTCCTGCACCGATAACCGCACGTTTAGCTTCAATGGTCGATAGGAGTGATTCAATCGTGAATGCAAGGCCGCTGCCTTCTGTTTCAGCTCGAATTTCTTTAACGGCAGCCGCAAACTCTGGAGATTGAGCTTCAATTTTATCAACAATGACCCTCGTCATCTCGTCAATCGCCGGAACATTAACCCCCCTTACTCCTGTTGCAAAAGAGGAGCCTGCACCAAAAAGAAATCCGATACGCTTTTTGTCGGAGATCAGAATTTGGTGAATACCCCGGATGTGCTCACGCGGGTCGTGTGTGTGCTGGTTCATGGAGTGTTTCGGTAAAAGGCTATTCTGTGATGAGTTTTTTGAGACTGTTGGTTACGTGCAGTAAATATAGTGTTATGGCGAAATAAATCAGGGATAAATAAACGTGGTTTCAGATATAATTAAAAGTCGGTTCATTCCGTTGATTCGAAGGTAATTTGGAGAAATTCTTTATCCAGCCTTACTGCTAAGGCCCATATTCATTTCTGACTGTGTCATGGTTCTGATTGAATTATGAAGCTCTTGCGTCATGATGACATTGTATGATGCCAGATTTTATATGGCATCAATTTCGTTGCAAACTGTATTGATATGATCAAGTCCGTAGAGTAATGCTGCTTCATCAATGCTCATCCAATGAAAAAATTGCAGGATGAGGTTGTAATGCTGTCGAGCGTAGGTGGTATTTTTTACAGGATTACCAGGGAGGAAGCAAATAGGTTCATGATGGGCGATTCGATTTCTGATGTTTACCTCCAAAACCAAAAACCCAATTCAGCAACCAGTTTACAGTGAGTGTAAGAGTGGTTCAGCTTTTGGATTGCATCGTTGATAGTGGTTTTAGTCATCCTGCATTGCGAGTTATCAAAAATACCACCCGGAGCAGCCGCATTACGTAGCCAATCGTTGCCGAAGGTGCCCGCGTAATGCTGATCAATGGCATTTCGGAGGGCGATTTCAAAACAACTGATGACGGTAAAAAGCTCTTGGGATAGCTGTAAGTTCTTGCGATACATCGTCATAGCCTTACGAGTATTGCCTCCGCAAGCTGTCAAATAGCGCCCCATCCGGGCCGGAGTCATGATATGTTCAAAATCGGTGTACCTCATTTCTTGATTTCTACTTGCATAATTCAATATCAAGTGCTAAATCCGTTGGATCTTATTCCCGGTAGTCCCTGAAGCAATTCAAACTGCCGGGTTTCGTTTTTTACAGCAAAGGGTATTCTGTAATCAATAAGCCGCCTGTAGATTCTCCCCAAGCATCCTCATCTTCAGACAAGAGCTTCACTTTCAGAGTTATAGAGACACTTTTCAGATTGCCATCCGAAGAGTACCGTTTTTTCTCAAAATCACAGAACACTCTTTTCAGCTAAACGAAGTAAAAAGAGGGGTAAAAGGTTCAGAAGGTGCGAACGTATTCGCTGGCCGAAGCAGGTAATTGAGCATGATAGTGATCCGGCCATAAAGGTTTGGCGAAATCAGCGCGGACGCGAGGAAAGAATTTGAGCAAAGGAAATTGCAGAAGGAATATGAAGAATATCAGCGGAAAAAGGCCTAAAAAAAGCTGAAGCCGCCCCGAAGGACGGCCTCGTTACTCCTTCCACACATGGTAGATGAGCTGCCTTAATATCGTTCATTACAAACAAAAAGTCAAGGGGGAACGATCAGGAAAGAAAAATAAAGGTACAGTTTCCCACTCTATCCAACATCAAAACTGAGTTTCATCCTGTCGAAGAGCGCTTTGAGGGGCTGAATCCGGTAATCCTGAAAGACAAGGCGTAGGTGCATGACAGTGCTGAAATCATCAGGTCTGATTTTTCAATGCTTCAGTGTGTACAACATTATCAGGAGAAGAACCCTGAAGTCAGCGAAAGCGAACAATCTTCGCGGCGGTGGTACTATGCAGGGCAAAGAGCAGCGATCGCAAGAGCCTGTCGTGAATTTCAGCTCTATTTATGATACATCCGATTTATTGAAAACAGCTTCCAGAGTCGGGGCTGTGAGAATAGCATCAGCCCAAGCTTCCAGATCTTTTGATTTGGCACTTTTCAACTTCTCTGAAACCCATTCGGGCAACAGGCCAAAGCGGCGCTCAAGCAGCCTTTTCAGTAAACTGTATTGACCCTCAACACGGCCTTTGACCATGCCAAGTCGTTCTATGCTTGTAACGTATTCCATTTTCTCATTCTCCTCAATTGTTTCAAGTTCTTGCCAAACCCGGCTGTTTAACCATTCGGGCAGTTGCATCAACCAATCTACAGTATACAATAAATCAATGATGCGTTGTTTGTCCCAGCGATGCTGATAGAGTATGCGCACCAGGCGGAGTTTTGCCTCGTAGCGTTCCTGATGCCGCTTCCTGGTTTTTTGGGTCAGGATATGAGCTGCCGTAATCCATCCAAAAACGTTATCTGATTCCAGCAGATCATCAAGACGCTCTTCATAATCGGTCAGCTTGGCAACCGGGAACTCAAGAGAGAGTTTGCAGCCCAGCACGGTAAAGCCATAAGAGGTTGGTTTCCAGTTCTTGTGTGTATCCGCCAGCACGGCCAAACTGGCCACTGGCCGGTCATATCGGTCGAAAATACGGTAGTTGTAAACAAACAAGCGTTTGGCAAACTCAGCTTGCTTTGTAACCTGTACTTTGGGGGGCTTCAAGGCAATCTTGGGCACTACAGTCTTTCATTTTTCCCAAAAAAATTCATACATTATTTTTGACGTATTGCCGCGCTGGTATTCCCTATACAGAAAAGCTCTGCTGATATCCTCGCAGTTTTAAGTTTTTCTGTTTTCTGGGGTCATGGGTCGGTTATGCGGAATAGCCCTGACAGAGTGTATTTTGGAAAAGTGACGAGAGTGCGAGAGAACGAATAAAGTTCAAGAAATGAGAGGATCCGGTGTAAAAAATATATCAAAAAAAATTAGGCATAGAGGAGATTAAATGCAACATGCAATCATTACAAAAGGGCGATTGCTGTCACCGAGAAGTATTATTCTTGAAGAGGATATTCCTTGTATTGAAGATTCGTTTGAAATTATCATCATCAATGAAACGACGGTAAAAGAAAGGTCATCAAGAGAGGTTGGTACTTTGAAAGGGAAAATACATATCAAAGATGATTTTGATGAGCCTCTTGAAGACTTCAGGGAATATATGGAATGAAGATAATCGTGGATACACATGCATTACTTTGGTTTTTCAGTAATGATATCAACTTATCCGAAAAAGCCAGAGAAACCATTGTGAATTCAAACAATGATGTTTTTATTAGTATCGCCAGTTTTTGGGAAATATCGATCAAACTGAGTTTATCAAAACTTGCTTTGGACATTCCTTTCGAATTACTGTTTGATGAGTCGGAAAGACTGAACATGAGCATCTTGAACGTAAAAAAAGAACATTTAGTCTGCTTGAAAGAACTTCCTTTTATTCACAAAGACCCTTTTGACAGAATGATAGCATGTCAATCAATCGTTGAAAACTATACTCTGGTCTCTATTGACAAGATTTTTGATGACTATAAAATAGAAAGATTTTGGTAATTATTTATGCATCAGAGTTTTGTCAGGAGTAACATGTTTCGGGTTCTGCAGTCAACCAGCATTTGAAACATTCAGGGCAAGGAGCAGCGATCGCCAGAGCCTGTCGTGAATTTCAGCTCTATTTATGACACATCCGATTTTTTGAAAACAGCTTCCAGAGTCGGGGCAGTGAAAATAGCATCACTCCAAGCTTCCAGCTCTTTTGATTTGGCGTTTTTCAACTTCTCTGAAGCCCACTCGGGTAACAGGCCAAAGCGGCTTTCGAGTAGCCTTTTCAGTAAGGTGTATTGGCCCTTGACCATGCCAAGTCGTTCTATGCTTGTAACGTATTCCATTTTCGCTTTCTCCTCGATTGTTTCAAGTTCTTGCCAGACTTGGCTGTTCAGCCAATCCGGCAGTTGCATCAGCCAATCTGAAATATATAATAAATCAATGATACGTTGTTTCTCCCAGTGACGCTGATAGAGTATTCGTACTAAGCGTATTTTTGCCGCATAGCGTTCCTGATGCTGCTTTCGGGTTTTTTGGGTCAGGATATGAGCTGCGGTAATCCATCCAAAAGCGTTATCTGATTCGAGCAGCTCATCAAGACGTTCTTTGTAATCGGTCAGCTTGGCAACCGGGAACTCAAGAGAAAGCTTGCAGCCCAGCACGGTAAAGCCATAAGAGGTTGGTTTCCAGTTCTTGTGTGTATCCGCCAGCACGGCCAAACTGGCAACTGGCCGGTCATATCGGTCGAAAATCCTGTAGTTATAGACAAAAATGCGTTTTGCAAACTCTGCCTGTTTGGTACCCTGTACTTCAACGTGAATGTATATCCACTTCTCCTCACCATTCAACACATTGACCCTGACGAGCTTGTCAACAAAGCGCTTGCCCAATTCGGCATCCTGAACTACGGCTCTCAGCTCTTGGTCCAGAAAGACATATTCCTTTGACCATGGTTCGAATGGAGAGACGCGGATATGCGCCTTTATGGCTTTATTTTGTTCATGTTGTTTTATATTGACCACTGACAAACCATTAAGCGCCATGAGCAGCACGTTGAACAACATTGAATTCCTTAGCCCCCGGCTCGTTGGTGAACGATTTTCGGGACATGCCATTCCTCTTGAGGTTCTCAGGGATTTGGCTGTTCTGGAAGAAATGCTTGTTGAAACCGCCATATGGGGGTACATGCAAGAACACCCCGACAGGAAACGCATTCCCCGTGGTTTTACCAACGGTGTCTCTCTCAAGCTGACAGGTATTGAAGAGGGAAGTGCCATCCCAAAAATAGCCTTGTTCTTCACACTTGCGGGAACAAGTCTGGATCTTTTTCCTTCTGATAATGCCCATTACTTTCACCAGGCTAAAAATTCGATAGTTAACGCAGTTAATGCTGCCGAACAAAATCGGGATATCAAGGAGTATTTGCCTGAAAATCTTCTTTGTTATTTTGATCGAATAGGCCGGAGTCTCAGAGATGGCGAGTCACTTGAGTTGAATCCTGCGGATACAGCTCAACCGGCTCGACTGAACAAAACTACTCGCAGAAAATTATTGCTTGCTTCCTCAAATGTGTTGGAGCTTACTGAGGAAATTACCCTGAGAGGATCAATACCTGCTGCTGATCAGGCGAAAATGACGTTTGATTTGCACATTATCAGTGGACCTACAGTGAGTGCGCCAATTTCACCGCAACATTGTGACATCGTCAAAGAGGCTTTCATGCGTTATGGTAATGGCGGTATCGTGATGCTGCAGGGGATAGGAAGGTTTAATCGCAATAATCGGCTTCAAAGCATTGATTCTGTCGAGCACATCAGCTTGCTGGATGCTAACGATGTGTTGGTTCAGTTGGATGAACTGCGCTCTTTGGAGAATGGCTGGCTTGATGGTGAAGGTGTTGCTCCGGGTAAAGAGGGGCTGGACTGGCTTGTCGGCTATTTTGAAACATATTACTCGGATGAATTGCCTGTGCCATGCATTTATCCGACACCCGAAGGTGGAGTTCAAATTGAATGGACCCTGAATAGTTATGAAATATCTCTTGCTGTAAATATTGATACCCGTCAGGGTGACTTTCATGCCCTGAACATGAGTAATGATGACGAAATCATAAAGTCTCTTGATTTTAACAAGCCCGATGATTGTGTGTTGCTGAATCAGGAACTCAAGACACTATCGGAGGATGAGGTATGACTGACGCTACACTGATGCTTCGCCAGATTCATCCAAGCTTTATCAAGCAAGGTCAGATAACTTCTCAGGCATTCCGCCCTACAATCAAGGATGATAAAAAGCTTTCCGTATACGATAACGATATGATTACTGCGGAGAAAGCTTACGAGCACTATACCAAAAAGCTGCTAAAAAGTTCAGCCGGTGTTATGGCTGTCAGTGTCAAAGAATGTAATGAGTTAAGCCTGCCTGTTGTCTCTGATTCAGCATCATTTCCAGAACATGCTTTTATCGATTTTTCAGACTATTCATATCCTCAGTCTGAAAAATTAGCTAAAAAGTTACGGCAAAAGGCTGTAGAGCGTTACTGGCTGTATGTTTTGTAAAAACCGAGCCTGCTTTTATTGATAAAGAAATACAGGGAGGTAACGGCTCATGAGCAAGATTCTTGATATAGCCCATGACATGGCCAAAGACCTTTTTGAGGTCGGAGCAATGGATGAAGTAACGATGCGTACAGTAGAATCGCTTTGTTTGCCGGAAAAAAAGGTTTTTCTCCCGGAGGACATCCGTCGCATTCGGACAACAAACCATCTCAGCCAGCCTGTTTTTGCTTTGATTTCAGCTTTTATTTTGCATCAAGCTGGACTTAATCGAACAGACTTCCTCGATCAATAAAGCCTTTGTTCACCAACGTCGTCTCTATCACTCTTGTTGAAACGTTGAAGTAGTGTGCCGCTTCATCCAGCTTCTCTTCTCCGAAGTCTTCACCAATGAAATCTTTCAAGGCATTCACTCCGCCCTTCTGCCTTTTTGAAGCTCCGATAAAATGTTGGTATCAATCAGGAAACCCATTCTGTCACCTCTCTACCAAAATCTTGCGGTCGCTCTGTGTCTGATTCGGTGATACCCTCGGTTACAGAAGCGAGCAATACTTTAAGATTACGCTCTGCGGGTGGTTTGGCAAGCGGAACTTCCGAAAGCAGCAATACTCGGAGAAGAACGCCATCAGGAACGCTATCGGGCAAGCGAATAGTATGCTGATGGGATGTAGTTTCAAATTCTATAGCATGCATTTTCAATCTCCTTATATCTTATGTAACTCAGACACTCCGCCCTTTACCCATTCTTTACTTTAAAAGAACCCGTACCTTATCACAAAAAACTTTACGCACTAAACTGGTAATAATTTAGCCATTTTCAAATTAGAACCCAATCACCAAGCCCACACCAAAATTCAGAATTGGAGCCAAGGTTGATGTTGCCGGAGTGATTAGCTTGTTAATCTTTTTATTCGTACTCCATGATATTCTCCCATCTTTCCATGAAATAGTGCAGTCGAAGTGCTGAAAGAGTTGTGTGCCGATAACGGCTGTGGTGTTGGTCATGTTCAGGGTCATATCGACGGCTGCTCCCAGCTCGCCGGAGAGTGTGCCGTACTCCATGGTAAAGGCCTTGCCCCCGAGAGCGGTTTCCATTGTGTAGGTCGGGGAGGTGAAGTGGCCGTTAAAGGGGTGGAAGTCGGCTTTTTGGCCTGTTTGCGCCATGCCGGCAACGAGCGCCGGGGAAATATAGGAGAGGTGCGCTCCGGTGTCGAAGAGGGCTTTTGTGTTGTTGTTGGCGATCCGCAGGGGAAAAATCGGGCATCCGCTCATCGTTTCCATCTCATCGACGCTGTCGCCGTCCGGAGTGTCGTCACCGATGTCGATAGATTGCTCATGCCAGCGGATTCTGAGTTTATGACGTGACAGGATGTCGCAACCGATGAGGATGTCGATGGCAATACCAGCCAGATCACTGAGTTGCCTGGTTGTAAAACCCATGAGTTGAGCCGGGGTGGTGTGGCGCTCTCCTCCAAAGCTGAAAGGGCGGGAGGAGATGCTTGCTGGCGACCCGGTATCGATAAGGGCCATCTGATCTCCAAGCGGGAGGATGATGTGCCCTTTATCTGGTTTGAAACGGAGTGTTGTTGCCATGGTACTTTTTTGGGATCGTTATTGGCTGGTGAATGGGGGAGTGAGCCGATGAAACAAAGAAATAGATTTGATTGAGAATGAAATAACCCGGTTGTCATGAAAGTTGGCTTTAGAATTCCTTCGCTCAAAAAGCGCATTGCTGCCCGCACATCGTGGAAGCGGTACGCCCGCCAGTCCCTGGGATTCAAGGCTCCTCGTGGTTATGGCTGGATAACCAATCCCAAAAAGGCGCTGTACAACCGGGTTTATTATCGAACAACTCGGGGTTGTGCTGTTGTGCTTGTTGTTTCGTTGTCAGTTGCGGGCGCTTTGGGTTGCGGTGTAGCCTGGGCGGTGAAATTGGTAGGCCCCTGAAACCGTTACCGATCCTGTGACTGTTCGACTTTGTGCATCTGGGCTGCAAAGGCGTCGATGTGTTCGTCCCATGCGTAGAGCAAGTCAGGGTCAAAGTCTGCTCCATTTGGCCATACTATAGTTCCAACTTCCTCGTCAACGGTGACTTGTCTGAAAAAATCATGATTGCGCAGCGGTTCATAGAGTTCACCATACAAAATGGGTTCCAGATTGATTTCCCTTACCGTACCGTTATCGAAATGTACACGCAATGAAAAGCCGTCAAGAATATCGACAGCTAAGACCCTTATAAATTGATGTTTCATAGTGAATTATCGTCTTGAATTAACGGAGCGGTTCTATTTTTACCGGGGCCTTGCCCGAAAAAGCCAGAGAAACCATTGTGAATTCAAACAATGATGTTTTTATTAGTATCGCCAGTTTTTGGGAAATATCGATCAAACTGAGTTTATCAAAACTTGCTTTGGACATTCCTTTCGAATTACTGTTTGATGAGTCGGAAAAACTGAACATGAGCATCTTGAACGTAAAAAAAGAACATTTAGTCTGCTTGAAAGAACTTTCTTTTATTCACAAAGACCCTTTTGACAGAATGATAGCATGTCAATCAATCGTTGAAAACTATACTTCGGGTTCTGCAGTCAACCAGCATTTGAAACATTCAGGGCAAGAAGCAGCGATCGCCAGAGCCTGTCGTGAATTTCAGCTCTATTTATGACACATCCGATTTTTTGAAAACAGCTTCCAGAGTCGGGGCTGTGAAAAAAGCATCAGCCCAAGCTTCCAGCTCTTTTGATTTGGCGTTTTTCAACTTCTCTGAAGCCCACTCGGGCAACAGGCCAAACCGCCTTTCAAGCAGCCTTTTCAATAAACTGTATTGACCCTCAACACGGCCTTTGACCATGCCAAGTCGTTCTATGCTTGTAATGTATTCCATGTTTTCCTTCTCCTCGATTGTTTCAAGTTCTTGCCAGACCTGGCTGTTCAGCAAATCTGCAATATAATAAGGCAACTGGCCGGTCATATCGGTCGAAACGACGGCCCTTTTCCACGGGCTGTCATACTGATCGTTTGGGGTATCCATAGATTGTGTTGTGTTTCGGCAATATTCATTAAACAGACAGAGTGTGCGCAGCGATGCGTAATAATCAATGTAAAAAACTCTGATAATATTAATAGTTTGGGATTCCGGTTTGATCCAGCGCTTGACATATTTTCCTTTAATGAATAGTATGATCGGCCGAAATATGAAATGTCTTCAGCTTTTATTTTGCATCAAGCTGGACTTAATCGAACAGACTACCTCGATCAATAAAGCCTTTGTTCACCAATGTCGTCTCTATCACTCTTGTTGAAACGTTGAAGTAGTGTGCCGCTTCATCCAGCTTTTCTTCTCTAAAGTCTTCACCAACGAAATCCTTCAAGGCATCGGATGGACAGAGAAACTCCTGGGCGAAAGCTCGCTGAAACTTCTGCCGGACAGTTTTAACGGTGGTAACTGGCAGAAACTTGTCTGTATCTGGTGAATAGAGCCGATCACCAACCAGACGTAAAAGGGCAAATCGGTGATTGGTGGGATATGAGGTGTTGAGGCAGATATCAAGATGGTCCGGCGCTCCATTACGAAAACCAACCGTCATGGGGCTTTTTGCTCTATGATTGTTGGTGAAAAAATCGCTTGAGATTGAAAAAAGGTCTATCAACTGTTTGTTGCTCGCGGGCCCATCCGGCAGCGCCCAATACTTTCTTGCTGCGCGGGCCGCGACAGCCGCTCTTTCCCATGGCAACAGAGAATAATCTATGCAGGCAGTCTCTGATCTCAATGTTTCCGTATCGGGCACAAACATTCGTTCTGTATGGCCCTGAACGTTCCTGAAAAGTGCATCAAGAATTTCTGGCGAATCGGTTGTGCTTTGAGCCAGTACCTCAGCCACTGCGTCGTATCCTGATAGTTCGCCTTGGGTAAGCAGCGCAGCCATAAGCTCTTCAGGCGCTTCGTCGGGGTCATAACCCAATAATGCCTCCATCTCTCGCCACCGTACGGATGATGGGTTGCTGCGCTCTTCAACGATATTCTCCCGGAGTTCTTGCAGGAGGCTCGTTTTACAGCCCATGGAATGCAATCGGTCAATCACGGCATCAGCAAAAGAGAGTGTTGTGGCTTCGAAGGTCGCCAACGAAACAAACTCGCAAATTCCATTCAGGTATCGCACCATTTGTCGACTGGCTGGGGGAGTTGCATTCATCCTGATCAGCAGCGCAGAGCCATCACTGTTGAAGCTCAAGTCGGGCCAGAGAAACCCCTGACCGATAGCGCCAAGCCGATGACTCATCTCCCAGGATTCTGATAAGTTACGCTCTGGCTCACGGACAAGGCGCCACCAATTTCCAAGTAACCACACCGCCATTGCATAAGCCGAGAGACGTGCGGCAGGTCGGATAGTTTTAGCATTGATATCTTCAAGTTCCGTAATGAGCACTCCACCAACGGTTATTTTAATATCAGCAAAGGTAAAGCGCTCTGCTTCATCAGGAGTGAAGCGCTCAAGCCATTCAAAATCAATTGCAAATGCTTTACTCATTGATGCTGCTCCATTTCAAAAGTACTTGCCTGGCGAAGGGATCGGTATCGGGCATAGGGTATCCATGATAAACTCCTGAACTGGCGTTTTCAAGTTCTTGCCAGATCAGGCTGTTCAGCCAATCAGGCAGTTGCATCAGCCGGTCTGCAATATATAATAAATCAATGATACGTTGTTTCTCCCAGTGACGCTGATAGAGTATGCGCACCAAATGTGGTTTTGCTGCGTAGCGTTCCTGATGCTGCTTTTTTGTTTTTTGGGTCAAAATATGAGCTGCCGTAATCCATCCAAAAGCGTTATCTGATTCGAGCAGTTCATCAAGATGCTCTTCGTATAATAATCAATACGATACACTCTAATAATATCAACCAACACCATTAACACAAAATAATTCAGGTATTTTACGCATCAATTTATAATACCAGGATACCGTTCTATCGTATGCGGAACGGTCTCAATACCGTCACGTCCTGTTCTCTTGTCGTTACAAATTCAAGTGGAAGGGGAGTTCGTTCAAGCTCCATGATATCCTGCTCTCCTTCCAATCGAGCGTGCAGTCGAAGTGCTGGAGGAGTTCGGTGCCAATAACGGCAGTGGTGCTGGTCATGTTCAGGGTCATATCGACGGCGGCTCCAAGTTCACCGGAGAGTGTGCCGTACTCCATGGTAAAGACCTTGCCCCCGAGAGTGGTTTCTATTGTATAGGTCGGGGAGGTGAAGTAGCCGTTAAAGGGATGGAAGTCCGCTTTTTGGCCTGTTTGCGCCATGCCGGAAACGAGAGCAGGGGAGATGTAGGAGAGGTGCGCTCCGGTATCGAAGAGGGCTTTTGTGTGGTTGTTGGCGATCCGCAGGGGAAAAATCGGGCATCCACTCATTGTTCCAACAACTGTTGCGATTTATCTTTTTGGAAGCTATGCAACAACCGACGAGAGAGTGGATAGTGATGTTGATCTCGCACTGATGTTTCCTCACGGGAGTACGGTTACAAATACTAATCTTGCGTTGAGTGCCTGCAAGGCTGATCTCGAAATGCTTTTTTGCCGGGAGGTGGATCTCCTGAATCTGAGGTCATTATCAACGGTCTTTCAAAAAGAAATCGTCATGACAGGCCGCCTACTTTTCTTGAGCGACCGCTTTGCTGTTGATGAGTTTGAAATGCTTACCATCTCTTATTGCCAGAAACTCAATGAAGAGCGGGCTGACATTCTTGCCGAGATTAAAAAAACCGGAACGATTATTGCATGATGATTGACTCTCGGTATTGTGATTGCCGTGATTGAACAGCATCTTGACGATCTGATAGCGTTCACCAATTGCGCAATAAACTACCAGAAGCAAGATGGAAACACCTGAGCAATGCCTGATGTACGGGAAAATGTCTTTCTTGTGAGAAAAGCCTCTGCAGAATACAAAAGTTCAGCTCATAAAACCTTTATAAAAAAAACTTTATACCATTTACTTTACATAACTAATATTATACAACAAAACCGGGTAATAAAAGAAGGCACTCTGTTGACTCCTTTTTTGTGTCTCATGCTACAGGTTTCTCTTGTGCCATGTTTGGTTCTGGCTTAGCCTTGGTTAACGCGCTGTTATCATAATGCAGGTTGAATCCGGTACGCACTTGTTTTGAATAATCCGGAAATAATTCGGAGTCAATGATCTGGGCTTGTAAGAAAAACTCAACCCAAACGAAACTCATCATATCAGGCGGTTATCATTTATTGTTGAGTTATGGCTACAGGATCAAGAGTTTCAGCTCAGTTTGCCTCCCCTGCCAATTGATACGATAAAAACACTCTTTTTTAGGCAAATAAGGGTTGTTGCGTTACGAGATGCCAGTATTCAGGCCTGGTTGTTTGAAAGTGGATCGGTTTGCTCCGGGACTGAGGGATTACGTGGGCAGTTATTTCACCTTTCAAAACCATCCGCGTAGCACTCGACACCGCTGGAAAACTTTGAAACTATTTATATCTCCCCTCTCCTTCTGCGCTCCCCTGTTTTTCGCTATTTTTACTGTTGTATAATATTAGTTATGTAAAGTAAATGGTATAAAGTAATATTATATAGAACTTTAAAAAATAACAACAGCACCTACAAAGGTGCTGTTGTTCAGATTCCGATCAATTCCTGAGGCTAAAACATCCAACACGCCACGAAGTAGCCTGGACTGTTCCAGTCTATTTACATACTATTCTGTTCCGGCTCAATACTTCGTAGTTATCAAACAGCCTCAGGCTTGTTTTGGTCTATTTCAGGCTTTGATAATGCTATCAGTCGGACATATGGCAACACATGCCGGAGCATCATGATGACCAACACAATCAACACATAGCGCTTCATCGATGATATACATATCGTCTCCAACAGAAATAGCGTTTACTGGGCATTCAGGCTCGCAGGCTCCGCAAAGAATGCAGGTATCAATAATTTTATGGGCCATAATTTTCGTTTTTGGTTTTGATGGAAATAAAACAAGGTGTTGCAGAGAACGCGAACAATATAGCGATAGTTACCCCAAGACATAACCGAGAATGAAAATATTTTCTATCTGTAACGGTCTGGCGCTGCTCGCTTGCTTTGGTGAGGGCTTCCCTGTGTTGGGCATAATAAGAAACCCTGACAAAACTTGCGTCCTGCCAGGGTTTTGGTAAAAATAGCCGGAAAAGCTTAGTAGCGGTCCCTTCTTGGCGATCTTTCTTCACGAGGTCTCTCTTCGCGAGGTTTCGCTTCGTTTACCGTTACCGTGCGACCGTTCAAATCCTTTCCATTCATTGATTCGATAGCCTCACGTGCTTCACTGTCCTTAGGCATCTCAACAAATCCAAATCCCTTTGAGCGACCTGAAAATTTGTCATTGATGATGCTCGCATTTGCAACCTCTCCGAATTCGGAGAAAGCATCACGAAGATCATCTTCAGAAACAGTATAAGCCAAATTACCGATGTAAATATTCATTTTTTAATCTCTGTGTACATGTGCATTGATAGGGAGAGATACCGGCAAGTAACCAAGGCACAAATTACTTGAATAGCGATCAGCCAACCATTGACTGAATTCTATACGAAGTTTAACGTAATTACTGATCGTTTTCAAACATAAAATGCATAGACAGCATATTTGTTAAAATAAGCACCTAAAGAGGCTCTTGTATTCTTATACGAGAAATCACGTTAACAACTTTTAAATAAAACTGTTACAATCATTTATACTGATAAGGGCGACCCTCATGTTCATACAGAAAAGACAAAAAAAAGGCAGGAATTGTGGTTCCTGCCTTTTTTTTGTAACAGACACCTTTCACTTATGGCAAAGGGTGTTAAGCTGTTTACTTCTTTTCGGGAACTTCTCGTTCTTCTTTTACAGCATAATTAATCAGATAATCGTAGAGCCTGATAAGGCGCGAATTCTGATTGTTCTGATCGATCCAGTGACCAATCATGCCGATTGTCCGAGCCAGAACAAAGAAGCCGTTGAGTGAGTATTCCGGGAAATCAAGATCAACAAGAATACAACCGATCGTACCATCCACGTTCAGGATAAGGTTATCCTTTTTGGCTGTGGTGATCTTTTCGACTTCAAGTGCATAGTCAAGACAAGGAGTGTGAAGCGTCGTCTGGTTTGTAACATAGTCAACCAGATATTTCACCCGTTTATCCGGATTTTTGACGCTCTTCACCCTGTGACCGATACCTGGTACCGGACCGACATTCTGCTTCATCCAGTTCAAAAATCCAGGAATGTCGTTAGGATACTCCTTGACGCCATACTTGAAATATTTTCCGGCATTGGTGACTGCGCCTCCAAATCTTGGCCCAATCATGGTCATGCCTGCTGAAACAGCCTGAGGCAAGTCGATGCCTGCACATGCAGCGATAATGGAACCGAATGCGCCAGAAACTGCCGGGCCGTGATCGGCTGAAATCATGATAATGCGTTTGATGATCTCAGACTCTTCTTTTGATGGAAGCTTCTTGTTCCACAGAAGTCCGATAACGTCCTCAATACCGTAGCCTTTTTCACAGAGTTCCGATGCCGCATAACCAACATAACGGGGCTCTTCACCACGATCGTCAGAAATGGTGGTACGGATGAGTGGCTCGACAATAATATCGCCTTGCTTCATGACTTCCTGAACACTTGGAGGAAGTTGTGGCAGCAATTTTTCGTCGAGTTCCGGCTCCGGCTTGATAACGCCACTCGCCTTCAGTTCCAGATAGACCTGTTTGATAGCCTTGCTGAGTCCACCAAAAGTATCAGGAACAACAGCGCCTGCTTCACGAAGGGCATTTATCTTGGAGCGTGCCGATCCAAGACCTTTTTTTCCTTCCTTTGCGCCCGCATGGCCAAATTTCATGCCTTGTGGCAGCACATCCTGACAGGTACCGCCAATTGAAGCAATCAGTTTGATTCGGCGAATTTCCTTGCCAAGCCATTCCGCAGCCTCTTCCTCAAGTGTCCCACCCACTTCTCCGATGATAACGACGGCCTTGGTGTCAGGATCGTTTTCAAACATATTGAGATAGGTCACGAAGTCTGTTCCAGGATAGGAGTCTCCGCCGATAGCTACGGCTGAAGTGATTCCGTTGCCATTCTGGGCACATAACCACATGGCTTCGTTCGAAAGGCCACCCGACTTGGTAATGACACCAAATGAGCCGGGGCGATAGAGATTACAGAGTTTCAGGTTTTTGAACTCTCCGCCAATAACACCAAGGCGACACTCCCCTGCCGACATGATACCGATAGAGGAGGGCCCGTTGAAGATTTTGCCGCTGTCGATTGCATGTTTGCGCAGTCGTTTGGCATCCTTTTCCGGCACACCTTCGGTGATCATGGTCACAAGCTTGATCCCTTTTGCATCAAGGGCCTCTTTTGCAGACTGGTATGCCCGGGATGCACCGATATAGATAAGCGCTGTATTGATCTGAGGGTTTTCCTCGAGGGCTTTTTCGAGTGACGAATAAACAGTAACGTTGTTCAGTTCGCCGCCACGGTAAATCTCTTTCTGTTGCCCTTCCTCTGGTGGGTAAACAAACGCCTGCACCGTCAGCGGTCGATTGATCAGAAAGTCGAACTGAGCCATCCGCCTTGCAGCATTCAATCCAGCAATACCGCCAATGATGACCGCTCGTGTATCCTTATTTGCTAAAATACTCACGATTCTTACGGTTTATATGTTAGAAGTTTCTCTTTGGGGTTCCTGCGATATCGCCTGACCTTATGAGTTAAGGGCAAGGTCAACAATATCGGTCATAGGCATGCTGCGATCATAAACGTGAATGTCAAATCCCTCTTCCTGCAGCTTTTTCATTGCGGCAAGTCCCTGATTCTCATTCGGTCCACCGCGTCTTACCCAAATCTGCACGTTTTCAAGGTATCCTTTTGATTTACTCTCACGGAATCCATTAATAATCCCGTTGAAAGTTGCTTTGACATCAGTGAAGTTGGCTATTGCACCACCAACGATGATATGCTTGATATCAGGAAGCCTGCAGATCGTTTCTGTCAAAGCCTCTACTGCCCAATCCGGAGGATCACCGGAATACTCTGCATAATTGGCAATTGAGCCGCCTCTTGCTACCACGGCATCGGAATAAAAAACCGAAGCGCCACCGCCTGCTGTAAGGAGAGCAATGTTTCCACCCGGTACTTCAACCAATTTGACTGATCCTTTGATGCGAGCATCAATATCCATGATCTGCTGCTCGGCCTCTGTGTAGGATCTTCCGATTTCGGAAACTGGTTTGAAATCCCAGTCAGCATGACGGAAACGTGCATCCCAATCAACATTCATAACAGCATCAAGAGCGGCAAATCGCATATCGCTCTTGCGTATGACAAGTGGATTGATCTCAATTGACTGAGCATCTTCATTGTCGAAACAGAGAATCAGGCGTGATGCAATTTTGGCAACACGTTCGGCAACTTCCCCGGTAAAGCCAGCTTCAAGAGCTGCTTCGGTAATGTGTTCAATCGTCGGGGTTTCATCAAGAGAAATGGCAAGCCTCTTTACCGTATCCCAGTTGTCTTCGATATCAACTCCACCCTTGTTGGAAAGAAGAAGTTCACTCCCGTCGCGGTTACCGGCAATCGATAAATAATACTCCTCATCATGATCAAGCATCTCTGCAATAATAACCTGACGAACGACTGATGTGCCTATCTGACGTCCAATCATCTCTTTTGCTGCAGCATAAGCCTCGTCAAGATTCAGTCCAAGCTTGACCAGTCCGAGCTTGAACCGCCCGCCGATAGCTTCGTGAGCTTTTACAACGAGTTTTGATTCTCTCAACCATTTATTAGCTTCCCCAAGTTGGGCAAGGCGGTCGGGATCCATGATCACAACATAATTTGGCACGGGAATGCCCCATTTGTTGAATAGTTTCATGGCTGGCCCTTCAAGTATCTTAGCCATACTATCGGTTTTTATGTTAATGGGTAGAAACACTGCACAGAATAGTGCAAGATTTTAAGTTAACTAAATTTATTATTGATACAACAGTTTCAAAAAAAAAGTACCGTTATGAATGATTTTTTGCTTTGGTGGCAGCAGTTACCGTCACAGATGAATCCTGTACTCTTTTCTGTCGGAGCGTTCGCTATCCGCTGGTATGGTATGATGTACATCATCGCGTTTGGTGTTGTCTATCTGTTGAGCCGCTATCGCATCCAGAATGAGAAGCTTCCTTTTGAGCGCTCCTATGTCGGTGACGCCCTGACCTGGGCCATGATCGGCGTTGTACTCGGTGGTCGCTTGGGCTATATTCTCTTTTACGGCATGAGTTCTTTTCTTGCCGATCCTCTTGGTACTCTTATTCCCTGGATCCCTGTTCCTGGAGGAGGTTGTCGATTTGCTGGCATCACCGGCATGTCCTATCATGGCGGCGTTATAGGAGTTATTCTTGCCCTGGCGGCCTTTACCCTTTCCCGGAAAAAAGCTTTTTTTGAAACTTTTGACCTCTTTATTCCAGCCATACCTCTTGGGTATACCTTCGGCCGTCTCGGCAACTTCATCAACGGAGAACTTTACGGAAGAGTGACAGATTCCGCACTCGGCATGTACTTCCCTCTTGCTCCTACCTATGAACTGCGCCACCCTTCACAGCTCTACGAAGCTTTTTTTGAAGGAATCGTTCTTTTTATTCTCCTCTGGCTTCTGCGCAAAAAGTCCCCTTTTCCCGGATTTCTTTCAGCTACCTATCTTTTCGGTTATGGATTTGTCCGCTTTTTTATCGAATACGTTCGTGAACCAGACGTTCAACTTGGCTTTGTATTTCTGAATTTTTCGATGGGGCAGGTACTTTGTTTCGTCATGATGGTTGCCGGCGTTGCGGTGTTTCTCTTCAACAGCTCTTCAGCGAAGTCAGCAAGGAGTTAGAATCATCACCTCCCCGACACGGAGAGTGGCCGCAGCACAAGAGTCAAGATTGACAATACCGGGCTGGTTTGTTGAGTTGCCCAGTATTGCGTTGCTCCTTATGATGCCGTATTTGCAGGTTTTCTAAGAAAGATATAGCCCGTGAGTGCAATAAACGCTCCTGCAACTCCCCATATGGCAAGAGCAAATCCCGAACCGCCTTCGTACATACTAAAAATCCCAAAGAGGAAAAAGATGACCGCCGCACCGATTTTGATGATGTTTTCAGGCAGCCGGGCGCCGAGCATTTTTCCTGCAATAATTGCCAGCCCGTCAGAAAGCACCATACCGATGGTTGAACCAATCCAGACAGGAAAAAAAGGATTGGTTGAAGCAAGAGTGATGGTTGAGAGCATGGTCTTGTCGCCAAGTTCCGCCATGAAGAAGGTTGAGAATACAAGCCAAAAGGGGTTAATACCGGTTTTGCAGCTTTTCTCGTCCTCATCAAGGCTATCACCCCGAAGCGTCCAGAACCCGAAAGCAATGAAGGCAATACCTGCAACAAACTTGATCCATTCCGTTGGCAACTTGTCGCCGATGAACCAGCCGATCCCGGCCGAAAAAACGTGAATGGCAAGAGTTGCCCAGAAAATACCCCATAATACAACACTGGTATTGTAACAGGTTGCCAGCGTCAGGGCAACAAGCTGGGTTTTATCACCAAGTTCAGCCAGAAAAATCATGACAAGAGAAAGCCAGAATGCGTCCATTGATAGGTACGGTTAGGGGTAAAAAAAGAAACCACAAGTATAGGGGAATACAGTGGTAGGTGCAAGCGGAAACGGCAAAAAAGGCCGTCCGGACAGAGCGAAATCAGAACGATATGTTAAATTGCTGTTTTTACAGTTTTAAAGCCATATTACTGCCTTCACCCCCTGATTTCCTTTTCTTCCTGGCAGGAGCCATCTTCGCCATTCTGAAGTTGGGTGAAGACGTAGTATCAACCCGCAGGAACTGACCATGATACCTTCAATAAGAACGGCAACAGAGAGCGATATAGCCAGATGCGCAGAGCTTCTTGGAATTCTTTTCAGCCAGGAACATGAGTTTACGGCTGACGCCGAGGCGCAGTCGCGAGCGCTCGCCATGATTACCCGCAATCCGGAGCTTGGACGGATATTTGTTTCTGAAATTGATGGCGAGATTCAGGGGATGGTGATGCTCCTTTTTACGGTCAGCACCTTTCTTGGCCAAAAAGTTGCCCTGCTTGAGGATATGGTTGTGGCGCCTGCGTATCGGGGCAAGGGAGTCGGGAAGCAACTGATCGACCATGCTGTGGATTTTGCCCGCAGGGAGGGCTTTGGGCGTATAACGCTCCTCACGGATCGGGACAACGATGTCGCACAGCAACTCTATCTTTCAAAAGGGTTTTCACGCTCGGAGATGGTTGTTTTCAGAATGCAACTTGACGATGAAACATCCATGAAAAAGAGTGAATCTGAAACATGGATGTGCCGTGAGTGCGGTTATCTCTATGATCCCGCTGAAGGTGATCCTGAAAGCCTGATCAAGGAAGGAACCCCGTTTGCAGAGGTTTCCTGCCAGTGGAGCTGTCCGGTCTGTTTTGCATCAAAAGCCGATTTCAATCCGTTTTCATGAGGCCACTCTTGTCAGTAACGATCAGTTTGTCTTGAGATCGAGCGAGCGGCTTCTGGCAATCAGGGCTGCTTTTCGGGCAGGATAGAGGCTTACCAGAAAACAGAGCAGGATGGCCATGATGCTGACAGCAATAAAATCGCCGGTTTGCATGTTGACCGGGTAGGCCTGGATGATAAAGGCGCTTTTTGAGGGAAGCTGCACAAAGCCGTAAAGCTCCTGAAGTTTGCAGAGGCTCCATGCAATGACGGTTCCGGCGGCAGTGCCTGCAATTCCGGTCATTCCTCCCTGGATGATAAAGATGGCCATAAACTGCGGTTTTTCCATGCCGAGACAGCGGAGATAGAAGAGTTCGCGCTGTTTGTCGATAGCAGTCATGGCGAGGGCTCCGGTGAGGCTGAGGGCGGCAACAAGAATGATGAGCATCAGGACGCTGAAACTCACCCATTTTTCAAGTTGCATGACGGCGAAGATGTTACTGTATTTTTCATCGAGGGTGCGCACCCGGAAGCTTGCTTTCAGGGGACTTTGTGCCAGCCACTTCCTGAGGTTTTCGCTGAAGGCATCACCTGAAACGCCCTCTTTCCCCCTGATGTCAATGCCTGAGTACTCTGCGCTGCCCATGAGCAGGATTTTCCGGGCAAAAAGGCCGGAGGTGAGGACATAGCGGTCATCAAACAATTTCTGAAGGGAAAAAAGCGATGTGACGCTGGTTTCAGGAATACCGAGCATCGGTATAAGATAGGGCTCCGAGAGCGATTCAAGGCCAAGAGAGATCAGTTCCGGACTGAAAATTTTGACCTCTCTGAAGGGATAAAGGTTTGTTCTGAAAGCTAAAAGCTCCCCGACGGCTATGGTTTCAGGGGTAAAAAAGGGGCGCAATGTGTGGGTCTGACGCATCAACCGGCGCTGAGCCGCATCGCTGATTCCTTTTACAACGACCAGTTCGCTTTTCTCCCTGGTAGCAAGAATGGCCTCTCCTTCGGCAAAAGGCTCTGCCGATCCGACGCCTTCAATGGATCGTATCGATTGCAGGAGATTTTCGGAGATCTTCATGGTTCTGCCCTCAAAGGGAACCAGTTGGGCAGGGCTGTCGATGGTGATGAAAAGGTCGCGTGCAAGTTTCTGAAATCCGTTCAGCACACTCATGACCACAAGGAGGGTGCTTACGCCAATAACGATTCCGGCAAGACTGATTGCTGAGATGATATTGATGACCCGAAACCGTTTTCGGGCAAAACTGAAGCGTTGTGCAATCCATAAACCTGTTTTCATACCAGCGGAAGTAACATTTTGTTTAAGTCCCCAGTGCGGTTCCGGGTTTCAGTGAGGCAGCAATCCGTGCCGGAATAAAGGCAAAAAGCAGGGTAAGGGCCATAACTGCAACAGAGACGACGGCATAGTCGACCGGCTCAATCAGAAGTGGAACATATTTGATGAAGTAGCTTTTTTCGGGAAGGGTAATGAGATGAAACCGCAGCTCGAAGAGTGTGAGCGAGAGGGCCAGAATGTTGCCGGTGATCACACCCGAAAGCGAGACGAGAAAAGCCTGCGCCATAAAAACGGCGCTGATTTTTCCGGGTTCAAGGCCGAGTGCGCTGAGCATACCGATTTCGCGGGTCTTTTCAATAATCAACACCAGAAGCGTAGAGATGATGTTGAAAACCGCTACAATGGTGATCGTGATAATCAGCAAGGGGGTAATGTTTTTCTGCAGTTTCAGCCATTCAAAGAGATTGGCATAGCGCTCAAACACCGTATAGCCGTAGAAGGGAAACCCAAGGAGATTGATCAGCTCTTTCACTGTTTCCGGCAGTTGATTGAGGTCATGCACGCTGGCATCATAGCCGCTGATCATCGTCGGATTAAAGCGTTCCTGAAGCTCTTTGAGATCGGCAATTACGACAAAATCATCAAACCCCTCCTGAAGCCCTGTGTCGTAGATGCCTCGTATCACGCCGACTTCAAGGTCGAGAGAGGAGAGCATATCCACAATGTTCTTGTTGCCTGCAATAAGCTTTGCTCCTGAGGCATTGCTTCCCAGTCCGACAAGCATCACTTTTTTTCCGACCCGGAGATCAAGATTTTCAGCCAGTGTCTGGCCTGCGTAGAGTCCGATACCTTCGCCATTATTTCGCCTGTCGAGGGTTCCCGCCCGAAGAAATTTTTTCAGAAAAGCGCTCTTTTGCTCTTCACTCACTCCTTTAACAACAACCGGTTTGCTTCGCCAGCTTTCAGTGCCCCCTGTTGTGCGATTCCGGAGCACAAAACTTTTTTCAAGAAAGGGTGATGCGCTTGCAATGTTTGGATGACCTGTAATTTTTGCAAGATCGGTGCGGCGCTCCTGAAAAAGTTGCTCTTCGGGATGGCGGATCTGCAGGTGAGAACTGAAACTGATTAACTTGTTTTGCACACTGCTGGCGAATCCATTCACAATTGAGAGTGTCAGAATAAGCGCTGCCGTCCCCACAGCGATGCCGATAACGGCAACCATGACAATAAAGGTCGGTTTCGTTGCTGATCGCTGTTTGAATGCAAAGCGCCGCGCAATGTAGAACTCAGGCCTCATCCCGCTTTCCTGATTTTTGACTATTCATGGAAAGAAAGGTTACCACTTTGTTTCTGCCGTTTGACTTTGCCTTGTAGAGAGCCCTGTCGGCATTGTTGATCAGGTTATGCCAATCAACAGCATCAGCCGGAAACGTTGCAACACCAATACTGACCGTCAGCTCTCCGGCAGGCTGCTGTTGTTGCTGCCGAAATGATTCCCGGCTGATAATCTTGCGAAGACGTTCGGCTATTTCACTTGCTGTCTCGGTATCTGTTTTGGGAAACAGGATCGCAAACTCTTCGCCACCAAATCTTGATGGAACATCATATGCCCTGCACTGTGTGCTGATAATATCGGCGAGCGCCTTCAGTGCCCTGTCACCAGCAAGATGGCCATTGGCATCATTGTATCGCTTGAAGTAATCAATATCAATCATGGCAAGGGAGACCTTTTCATTCTGGCGTTTGGAGCGTTCGACCTCTACAATCAGATGCTCTTTGAAATGGCGATAGTTATAAAGATTGGTTTTTTCATCCCGGATATGCAGTTCATCAAGCTTTTTATTTTTCGCATCAATATCACCGCAAAAGCTCATGATCGAGCGGGTGACCTGGGTGATGTCGCTGGAGTACTCCGCATCAGTCAGCTCCTTTTTCATCTCTTCGGCGGTATCCCGAATACTCTCCGGTATATTTCTATTGAGCAGTTTTAATTGCCCGGCAAGCTGGGAAAGAGGGATAAGCGTCTGACGATAATTGTTGTGGAGCATCCATCCTGCTGTGATACTCACCGTGAGCAATACAGCAAGAATAAAGAGCAGAAAAAACTCGTTGATGACAACAAGTTTGACTGAGGCATCCTGTGATTCAATTTTGGCTTTTTCAATACTTTTTTCAAGGTCAAGCCTTAACAGTTCAAGGTTTGATGCGGCAAGCAGTTTCGGCCAACTCTCTCTGGTGAGCAACATCGAGGCAACAGGCTGTAAACCGGCATCATGCATCTCCGAGAGCAGTTTTTCATACATCAAAAGCAGTACTTCAAAATGCTCACTTTCCTGGGTTGCCTGCTCTTCTGTTGTGCCATTCAGCCGCTCTGCCTGATTGCGCAAAAGTCCAAACTCAATGAGTTTACCCCTGAAATCAACCAGATCAAGATAACAGGCCTGTTTTTTTTCCACCTTTTCAAGCAGAGTGTGCTGTGTGACAAAAAAACCTGCAGTACCAGCTATAACAATACAAATGCTGATTGTTCCGGTAAAGACAATTGCCTGTAGCGGAGAAATTTTTTTAATGGACTGCCAGGCAATCATAACAGTTATTTCAAAATAATGATCCTTTCAACAAGCCTGTATGGGGCAAGAGAACTTCTTTCGAATGCCTTCTGCCCTGCACTGCCAAGCCATGAACCAAACCCGGCAGCAAGTGCGTCGCCGGAATAATATACATAGTAAACTACAGTAACAAGGGGATAGGCTCCTTCAAAGATATTTTGCTGAGTTGGCAGAGTGGCTGGAGTGCCCGAACTCTCTTTTGCAAGAGGGAGTATCCTGATGTTCCTGCCACTCTTTCCCTCTTTGAGTGCTTTGTCGAGCGAAGAGCCAAAAAGCAGCCCGACGGCACGGCTGTCGACCGATACCCTTTCGATCAGCTCAGCATCACTGCTGCACGACCAGGGGTGCAGTTCAGACCTCTTTTTCCCCGTTTTTGCCGCCAGAAGAGAGAGAAGCCGAAAATCATCGGCTCTGACCAGAGGGGTCGCCACTCTCTTCTCCTGTTCTGAAAAAAGAGTGCCAAGCTCTTTGATCGAGAAGATGAGAGCCGGATTACGGCTGTTGACAATGCAGACAATTGCATCACGGGCGACCGGTTCGCGGCGAATCGGACGTTTCAGTTTGTTGAAAAGAGAGTCTTCCGCAGCTTCAGGTTCCCCACTGATCAATGCTGCCCGCACCGTGCCATCAAGAAGATGCTTCAGACTTTTTCCGGATGCGTCAGGCAGCAGGGTTATGTTGGCGTCAGGATAATAGCGCTTAAACATCTCTGCCTGGCTTCCGGCAATCTCTTCAAGCTGCCGATCGACCGCAACAGTCATCTTTCCGCTTCGTGCGGTTTCGTTGTCCGGGCTTTGGGTACAATTCAGCAACAAAAACGCAGCAACAAGAAAGAGCAGGCCACCCATGATCCTGAAAAGGGGGTTCTGTATGGCTATGTTCTTCATGGCAATCCCTGTTTTCTGTTTATCATGCTGACTGCACGCTCTCGGAGCTTAACGGCTAAGATAATGAGAAAAAAGATGTTGCCATAAAAAACAGTCGCCATGTTACTATCATGAAAAAAAACATTCAGCATTCTTGAAAATCACGTAAAAAAGGTTAATATTTCGGCCTTCCGGGTCAACTGATTCCGGAACATATCTTTTTTTATTGAAAACGCTTATTATAAGCACATCAGCGGGATGGCGACACCTGTAGCGGAGTATCGGACAATGTATTCAGTATCAATTATCGGAGCTTCAGGCTATTCTGGAGCTGAACTGACGAGGGTTCTGCTCCGTCATCCGGGGGTTGAGCTTCAGGAGCTTTATGCTTTTTCCCAGGCAGGCAAAGCTGTTTCAGAGCTCTATCCTCTTCTCTCCTGTGACAAGGTGTACAAGCCCTATGGTGGAGAGTGTGAAAGTGATGTTTACTTTCTTGCGCTGCCTCATGGTGAGGCCCTGCAACTGGTGCCACCTCTTGTAAAGGCCGGAAAAATCGTGATCGACCTTTCCGGCGACTTCAGGTTGAAAAGCACGGTTGAGCACGAGCAGTTCTATAAACAGCAAAAGTCTCCCGAGGCCGTGATGACTTACGGGATGTCGGAGTTGTTCCGTGAAGAGATCATCAAGGCAAAGGCGATCAGTAATCCCGGTTGTTTTGCCACGAGTATCATTCTTGGTGTTGCGCCGCTTCTTCTTGGCAATGACAGCTCAATCAACGTTCGCGGAATCAATTGCACCTCAACATCGGGTATTTCCGGAGCTGGTCGAAGCAGCAAGACCGAGTTATCGTTTTCGGAGATGAGTGAAAATATCCGGGCATACAAGGTCGGTTTGCATCAGCATATCCCTGAAATCATGCAGACTCTTGGCACCTCTGTCACCACTCCATCGTTTGATTTTACCTTTACACCGATGATCGGCTCTCTGGTGCGGGGTATTTACAGCATCCTTACCGTTAACCTTGAAAATCCTGCAGAGGCCGAACAGATCAAGGCGCTTTATAAAAAGTTCTACAAAGAAGCCCCCTTTGTCAGGGTTCGTGACACCATGACCGAAGTCCGACATGTTGCCCATACAAATTTTTGTGATATCCATATTGCTCATGCAACAGCAAACGGTACACTGATCATCGTGACCGCAATTGATAATCTTCTGAAGGGCGCTGCCGGACAGGCCATCCAGAATATGAACCTTATGCTTGGCATGAATGAAACAACCGGGTTATCCTTTTGATTTTCAAACCATTAATATTCTCATACTGCATTGGAGAAACTCTCTAAAGGGCTTAACGTTATTCGCAAGCTTTCGGCCATCACTCCCTGGCCGATATCGGTTACCCCTATGTCGGCGGAATCGGACGGAACGCATGGATTCTGGCCTGCCGGTTTTTCAGCGGGCGCAGTTTCTGCCGCCATACGATATGAGCGAAAAGATCTGATGCTGCTGGTCGCGGATGCACCCGCAAGCGCGGCTGCACTCTTCACGACGAACCTCTGCTGTGCAGCTCCGGTAACACTTTCACGCGAGCATCTGCAGTGCTCCCCTTCCTCAATTCGGGCCATTGTCTGCAATAGTGGCAACGCCAATGCAGCAACCGGAGAAAAAGGAATGGATGACTCGCGGGCCATGGCGCAAGCCGTTGCACGGGAACTGCTCATCCAGCCTGAAGAGGTACTGGTTGCCTCTACCGGTGTTATTGGCCAGCTTCTGCCGATGGAGAGGGTTCTTGGCGCAATTTCTATCCTTCCCTCCGCACTGCAGCGTGAATCGGGTATCGATGCAGCCCAGGCCATCATGACCACCGATACCTTTCCGAAATTTTTCACCCTGGAGCTTCAGCTTTCAGGCGGCACCGTTCGCTTGAGTGGCATAGCCAAGGGCTCCGGCATGATTTGCCCGAACATGGCAACCATGCTCGCCATTCTGGCAACGGATGCCTCTATCGCTCCAGCCCTGCTTCAGAAAGCGCTGAAAGGTGCAAACCGCAAGAGTTTCAACGCCATTACCGTTGACGGCGATACCAGCACGAACGATATGGTCTCCATTCTTGCCAGCGGTACCGGCCCTGTAATCATGGCTGAAAGCAAGGATTTCTCTCTTTTTTGCGAAGCGCTCGAAGCGCTGATGACCTTTCTTGCCAAGCTCATTGTCATCGACGGAGAGGGAGCCACAAAACTGGTTACCATTACGGTTGAAGGTGCCGTTGATGACCGGGATGCAGAGCTTGCAGCCAGAACCATAGCCCAGTCAAGTCTTGTTAAAACGGCTATTCATGGTGAAGATCCCAACTGGGGAAGAATTGTTGCTGCTGCGGGTCGCTCCGGAGCATTCTTTCATCAGGAAGAGCTTGAACTTCATTTTGACAATCTCTCTCTTCTTAAACCAGGGTTTATTGCCAATTACTCTGAAACAGCGGCATCGGAAATCATGGCAAAAGAGTCCTATACCATCACGCTTCGTCTTGGCAGCGGCCCTGGACAAGCAACCGTGTGGAGCTGCGACTTGAGCAAAGAGTATGTCGATATCAATGGCAGCTACAGAAGCTGACAGATCCCTTAAACCATCATCAGGAGCAATTTTTCCGCAATGGACAAGTTACCGTGCAATGAACTGAATCAGGTAAGAAAGGCCCCCCATGCTGCCATAGGGCCTGTACTTATTGAAGCGCTACCCTATATCCGCAAATTTGAAGGCAAGACCTTTGTAATCAAGTATGGCGGCGCAGCCATGAAGGACGCCTGTCTCAAAAACAGCTTTGCCCAGAATGTCACCCTTCTGCGTAAAGTCGGCATCAGGATTGTTTTGGTGCATGGCGGAGGTGACGCCATCACAAAAACGGCCGAAAAACTTGGAATCACGTCACGATTTCTGCATGGACGAAGAGTTACGGACAAGGAGATGATCTCGGTGATCCAGATGACTCTTGCCGGTAAGGTCAACCAGGATATTGTGCAATTGATCAGCGAACATGGCGGGAAGGCTGTGGGGGTTACCGGCCTTGATGCCGATACCATCAAAGCTCTTCCCCACCCGAACGCAGAATCCCTTGGCCTGGTCGGAGAGGTGGAGCAGATCAACACCGCCTATATCGACCTGCTCTGTCGGGCAGGACTGATTCCTGTTATCGCTCCCATAGGATTCGACGACAAGGGGAATGTTTACAACATCAATGCTGATGATGCGGCAAGCAGTATCGCCATTGCCCTGAAAGCTGAAAAACTCATCTACGTCAGTGATGTCGAAGGGATTCATGTAGGCGAGAGAATCCTGAAAACCATCTGCAAGACGGAGGCGGCTGACTTTATCGAACAGGGAATCATTTCCGGAGGCATGATTCCGAAAGTTCTTTCAGCATTCAAAACACTCGACAGTGGAGTCGGAAAAATTCATCTTATTGACGGGAAGGCAACACATTCGCTCCTGCTTGAAATATTCACGCACGAAGGGGTAGGAACCCAGTTTATTGCAGAGCAGGACAGTGATCAATCACAAAACAGGTAATGAAATGGAAGATGTTCAAATAAAAAAAGTCTTTGCCAAACGTGATTTTCTCGGTTTTTCACAGCTTGATGGCGGTAAAATTATCGAGTTGTTCGACTACTCCCTCTTCATGAAAAAAAAGAGGATGGAAAGCTCTGCTGTATCCGGTTTTCTTCCGCTGCGCGATAAAACCGTTGCCATGATCTTCAGCAAACCCTCACTCAGAACAAGGGTCTCCTTTGAGCTGGGTATCCATGAACTCGGAGGATATGCCATCAACCTTGATGGCCAGGCAATCGGTCTTGGAACACGTGAATCGGTACAGGATGTAGCACAACTGCTCTCCCGCTACAATGATGCCATTGTTGCCCGCCTGCACGAGCACGCCATCATCGAAGGAGTTGCGGAGCACGCCACCATCCCGGTTATCAATGCACTGACCGATCTGTCGCACCCCTGCCAGATACTTGCCGATGCCTTTACTCTCTACGAAAAGTCGCTCTGGCATGAGGGAATAAAAGTTGTTTTTGTCGGCGACGGCAATAATGTAGCCAATTCATGGATAGAGCTGGCCGGACTCCTCCCCTTTCACTTTGTACTGGCCTGCCCGGAAGGGTACACTCCAGACCAGGGCCTCCTTGAAGCTGCCCGCCAGAAGGGTATCAGCCGCATCGAGGTACTGCATGATCCAAAAGAGGCTGCCGCAAACGCCGATGTGCTCTATACCGATGTCTGGACCAGCATGGGCCGGGAGACCGAAATAGAAGAGCGCCTCAGAATATTCTCCCCCTTTCAGATCAACAGCGCCCTGCTTGCAGAGGCAAAACCGGGAGCAGTTGTGATGCACTGCATGCCTGCACACCGTGGACAGGAGATAAGCGCGGAGGTAATGGACGGGCCTCGCTCCATCATCCTCGATGAAGCCGAGAATCGCCTGCATGTGCAGAAAGCCCTACTGGTCAAATTGCTGAATCACGAAGAGTACAGAAAATTCCACCTTACCCACCGCCTTTTAAATGCAGCAAAAAAAATCAGGAGCTGAAGAGTGAACCGACAATGAACAAATATGCACGACAACTGAAGATCAGGGAAATTCTTCATCAAAACAGTGTGGGAAATCAGCATGACCTTTTGCAACTGCTCCATGATTCAGGAATGAGAGTTGCCCAGGCCACACTTTCACGAGACTGCGCCGAACTCGGCATCATCCGTTCACGAACGAACGGAAACTTCAAAATGCTTCTGCCTGATGACGATCCAGACAAGATTATCAAGGGTCTTGTTGGTGTCGAAGTACTATCCGTCAACGCCAATGAAACCAGCATCATTATCATGACCCTGCCGGGCAGGGCACATGGCGTCGGCTCCTGGCTTGACCAACTCAAAAGCCCGCTCATCCTTGGCACCATTGCCGGAGATGACACCGTTCTTGTTATTCCCTCCTCAGTGCTGAACATTTCGGCATTGAAATCATATATTCATAAAAATCTTTCCAAAAACTGATAATTCACAACATCCCATGAGCAAGGAAAAAATTGCAATAGCCTATTCCGGTGGACTCGATACCTCCATCATGATCAAATGGCTGAAAGACAAATATGACGCCGAAATCGTTGCCGTCACCGGCAATCTCGGCCAGCAGAAAGAGATCGAAAACCTCGAATCAAAAGCAATCGCCACAGGAGCCTCAAAATTCCAGTTTCTTGACCTGCGCAAGGAGTTTGTTGAAGAGTACATCTGGCGTGCACTCAAAGCCGGAGCCCTCTATGAGGATGTCTACCCGCTTGCTACCGCACTTGGACGCCCCCTGCTTGCAAAAGCGATTGTCGATACTGCCCTCGCCGAAGGATGCACCATGCTCGCCCACGGCTGCACCGGAAAAGGAAACGATCAGGTACGCTTTGAAGTGACCTTTGCCTCACTTGCCCCCCACCTCAAGGTACTTGCTCCCCTGCGTGAATGGGAGTTCACCTCAAGGGAATCGGAAATTGCCTACGCCCTTGAGCACAACATCCAGGTCTCTGCTACCAAGAAAAACCCCTACTCCATTGACGAGAACATCTGGGGAATCAGCATCGAATGCGGCGTACTTGAAGATCCGATGGTTGCCCCTCCCGAAGATGCCTACCAGATCACCACATCACCGGAAAATGCGCCAAACACTCCGGCAGTTGTTGAAATCGAATTTGAAAAAGGTATTCCCGTCTCCCTTGACGGCAAAAAGATGAGCGGCCTTGACCTCATTATCCGCCTCAACGAGATCGGCGCAGCCAATGGCGTCGGACGCCTCGACATGATCGAGAACCGTGTTGTCGGCATCAAGTCACGTGAAATCTACGAAGCCCCGGCAGCAACCATCCTGCACTTCGCACATCGCGAACTCGAACGCCTTACACTCGAAAAATCGGTCTTCCAGTACAAAAAGAACATCAGCCAGGACTACGCAAACATCATCTATAACGGACTCTGGTTCTCGCCGATGAGAAAAGCGCTCGATGCCTTTGTTGATGAAACACAGAACCCGGTGACCGGCCTTGTCCGCCTGAAGCTCTACAAGGGTGGCGTCTCCCTGCTTGGCCGCAACTCCCCATACTCGCTCTACAACGAGGAGCTTGCCACCTACACCGAATCCGACACCTTCAACCACAAGGCTGCAGCAGGCTTTATCCACCTCTATGGACTTGGGCTGAAAACCTACAGCGAAGTACACACCGCCAAATAAGAGCCGCCCTTTCAGTCACCCGTGCAGGCCATTTTTTCCCGGCCTGCACGGCGCTGGCTCCATGCACACAAAACACCCTCAGCTTTAACGTATACTCCAATCCCCCAATCTCTTCCATGAGTTCTGTACATTGAAGTTGGGTTTGATATAAAAAAGAGTTTTAAGCAAAATGAATATTGATTACTTTGCTTTCGATAGAATTTAGCAAGGCAAGCGAATGTGTTCCTTGTGTGAAATTTTTGATGCCATGAATATGCAAACCGTCCATAAGCCAACCCGTGACAAAACCTTTTCAATTGCGAAGGCAAAGGGCATCAGCAAGAAAGGCACTTCTGGTTGCGAAAAATTGAAACGACCGCTCCATTCCGACCCGCTTGATGCGCCCAGGCAATCGGTGCAATCTGAACTCGACTTCCCCATTCTCCGAAAAATGTCGGTGAACATTCGACTCTCACAACCCATTCAGTTTGAGTCTGTTGAAGATAAAAACGGATTCATCTGAATGAGCGACTTTGCGTGGTACTCAGAGATATCATACTCAAGCGATCTTACGCAAGGAGACCTTCTGGTACAGTGCCCGATTCCGTTTCCAAACGCTTCGATGTATAAGGCAATTCTTGAAAATGAAGCCACAGCAGAGGAACCTATCGATATCAAGCTTGGAAATTTGGTCGTACTCTCTCAAGCTTGCGTTTAAAGGCATTTACGGTCACGCAGACCAATAGACTCAGGCTACTTCCTCCCTATCGCGAACATTTATCCCAGGCATTTGCACGTTATTTTATGCGTGTAGGATTGCCTGTTGATATTGACAAAGAGGAACTCAAAAAAATAACCCTTGCCTGAACCAAGTGCCGGAGGTGCAAAGAGATGGTCAGCGGGAGTCATCTGCATAACCAAAAAAAAATTTAACAGGGGGCAAAAGCCCCCTGTACCCCCAGAGGTTAATTGTTAAATGGATAAATAGTTAAAAAGCCCGGACAGGCCGCACCCGCCACTCATTGACCTCGTTGTAGGAGTTCTGGGCCCCATTGCCGAAATACTGGTCCCATGCGTTGTAGGCATTGACCTCCGTAGAACTCCAGTCGACGCCGGAAGCAAAACCGCCAACAGCACTACGGTTGTGATAGAGCTGGTTAAGCTCTTCCTTGCTTGGTAAAAACCAGTCGTTGTAACCGTTTTCCTTAAGCTCTTTGCATGCTTTCTTCGCAGCATTCCAGGTATATTTGTTGCCTCCTGGCAAATCAGCTTCGGCAGCTATCAGACCGTGTTGACCGGTAGCGTCAATAAAAGCGACTTTGCCGCCGCCATACTTGTCGCCGATTGTAAACGCTTTTGGAACTGCTGGTTGTTGGAGAGCGACAGCTTCTCCCTTGAGTGAGGCAGGTGTTGCCCTTGAAGCAGGGCTTGGCACAGGAGCTGCCGGTGAAACACTTATGGCAGTTGAAGGCGATACTTGTGGTGATGATAGCTTGTCAGGTAGCGGGATAATTTCATTAATGGCAGCGATAAGTTGCTGAAATTCAGGGTCATCACTGTTTTGTTTCCAGTTTGAGAGATCGGCAGCCTGGATATGACCAAGTCCAAACGGCGGCTTGACTGCATCAAGCAGAAGTGGAATCAGGATATTCCGATCAAGAGCCTCGTCAGCTTCTGCATGCACCCAATCAGACTGGATTGAGTAAGATGACCAGAAAACAAGCACACAACATGACTCGTCAAGTTTCTCCTTGAGATAAATCCGCCATTTTTTTCCGGGAGGAGTTTTTTTATCCCAAAAAACACTCCAGCCAAGCTTTTTAAGCTCTTGTGCAATTGGGATTACCTGTTCTACATCTTCATGGGCGTAGCTTAAAAAAATATCGGACATGAATCCCCGTTTGACTCGGTTATCGCAACTCTCCATTATCTCCGCCAATATAGCCATTTACCCTCTTTTTTATACAACAGCGAGGATGATGTTGGCGATTTTTGCCTCTTGTCATCGAAAAGTACGAAACCTGTTCCTTTGCTTGTTGAGAAGAGTAAATTTTTCAAGCCGGGCATCTGGTTTGACGAGCTTCAACCACCACGGAGAAAGATTCTTGCACAGCATGATACGACGCAAGTTGTAGGTATGGTAATGCTTCATCAAGCCGAGGTAAGAGTTGATGCTGCTTTGGAAAGCTGCTCGCTCTGCATGGTAAGGTTTGTGCCGTTGCGCTATGTGGTTATACTTCAGGAGAGCGCTGTAAAAGTTGCCTTTTGTGCGATTGGCGACATAGATCCTTCGTGGCTTCATGACGACGCCAAGATATTTTATCCCTTGGGAAAAATGCTCAAGAAAAATTTTGTGCGGATGAAGCGTCAAACCAAGTTCCCGTTTGAGATAAACACGAATAATGGGAATCAGGGAACTCAGAAATGCATGATCCTGATGAACCACCACCACATCATCAACGTATCGACCGTAGTATTGCAAACGGAGGTGGTGTTTCATGAAATGGTCAAAACTGTTGAGATAGAAGTTGGCAAAAACCTGGCTGGTCAGGTTGCCAATCGGTAAACCACACCCCGAACGGGAGTAAAAAAGGCTTTTATCATCCGGCAGCCCGTTCCAGTTTGCACGCCTCCCCTTGATAATGCAGTTGGATGCCGGATCGTAGTATACAACTTTATGGCAGAGCTCGAGAAGAATCGGACGGTCAGGAAGATGATAGTTTGCACTGATAAACTCTTCCAGTTTATGATAGAGGCGTTTACGGTCGATACTCATAAAAAAGCCCTTGATGTCAATCTTTAAAATCCAGCAGTCACGGATGTAGTTTCGAGAGCATTGCCGAATAAACCGATCAAGACGCTTAATACCTTTATGCGTTCCTTTACCCTTGCGGCAAGAATAGCTGTCGGTGATAAACTCTTTTTCAAACAGCCCATTCAGTTTATTGATAATGAGGTGGTGCACCACACGATCACGAAAGTCGGCCGCAAAAATCTCCCGTTTAACCGGTTTATCAACAATAAAGGCAATGGAGTTGCCCGGCAGGTAGCTACCACTATTAATTTCATCGCAAAGATCAACCAGATTTTGCTCGTAATCAAGCTCAAAAGCCATGGCATTCTGTGTCTTTCTCTTGTGGCGACGGCAGCTTTCATAGGCATCAAACAGCTCTGCAAGAGAGATTGGCGCAGGTGGAAAGAGCTCGAGTTGCAATGGTGAAGACTTCATCATGTATAACGCCCGGAGAGGATTTCATCCGGGCGATACACTTGCTTGTTCAAAACCCCGGACAGGCCGCACCCGCCACTCATTGTTCTTGTTGTTGTTGTTCTGGTTCCCATTGTCGAAATTCTGGTTCCATGCGTTGTTTGCATTGTTCTCCGTAGAACTCCAGTAGACGCCGGAAGCAAAACCGCCAACAGCACTATCGCAAAGATGTTGGTATGCACCAAAAGCGCTTTCAGTGCATATTCCTTTACTGCGCACCAATCTCCCATGTTGTTCACAGATTGGCGCCCAGTCTCTTTGCCGCTTTTGAACAAAGCCTTGCTCGCTTCCGCCAGCCTTGACCAGCAGAATTCAGGCACCTCTCACCATCCCGGCATTACGCCATCCGGTGATTTGTTTACCAATCCCGTCCATGAGCCCCGCAATTTCAGCCTGTTTTTTCATGGGCAGAATTTTCAGGTCAACACATAATCGCACCTCCAGTTTCAGGATTTCAAAATCGTCAAGAAAGAGTTCAAGATACTCGGTCTTGCTTTTAGCCTTATTGGCCCTGTAGATGCTCCGTACCAGCACAAGGCTGTCGCGCTTGAGATCCTGACCAAGAGTGTACTTGTATTCGCGCGGAAAATCCCTGGTGTACTCAAAGATTTTAAGAATCAGTGAGTAAACATCACGGTAGACCGGTAAATCGTAATAGAGCGCCATACCAAAAAAAATTTAACAGGGGGCAAAAGCCCCCTGTACCCCCAGAGGTTAATTGTCAAATGGATAAATAGTTAAAAAGCCCGGACAGGCCGCACCCGCCACTCAACGTTCTTGAAGTTGTAGTTCTGGTTCCCACTGACGAAACCCTGGATCCATGCGCCGTACGCATTGATCTCCGTAGAACTCCAGTAGACGCCGGAAGCAAAACCGCCAACAGCACTACGGTTGAGATAGAGCTGATTCAACTCTTCCTTGCTTGGTAAATACCAATCATCATAGCCTCCTCCACGATACGCTCTCGCCACTGCCGCTGCACTGTTGGGAAATGTTGCTGTAGGGTATTTTGCCAATATGTTGTCGGTATTGGCTTTGCCTTCACCTATCAGTGTGCTGGTATTTAACAACCTCTGCCAGGCATAATCGCTCTTGTTCTCATTGTCAGTTTGGCCAGTACTCCAGCAGTATTCACCTGATATTGACTTTCCAGTCCATGCATCAGTGTATGTCGTGTTTATATCTGCTTCGGCGGCAATCAGGCCATGCCGTTTACCATTAACATAACCCTTGTCCCCCGGCTGAAAAATATAGGCAATTTTTCCTCCGTCAAAGTAAGTGCCAATACTTGCAAGGTCATCATTGTGAGTAGGAGAAAGTTTAAGAAACTTAAGCATCTCACTTTCATAAAATGCACGATTCCAATTCACCGCTGTTTTTATTCGATACGGCTCCATCTCTTTTACCTCCCTGAAATTGGCAGAAAAAAGGTCAGCTTCTTCAAAATCAGCTCCGCCAAGATTTGCTCCCTGAAGATTGGTACCGTTGAGATGTGCTTTTTGCAAATGTGCCCCCTTGAGATGAGTTCCCTGAAGGTTGGCATGTTGAAGATCTGCGCTCTTAAGATTTGCTCCGCCAAGGTTCGCCCCCTGAAGGTTAGCGTTATTCATGTCAGCGCCAGCCATATCGAGACCTTGCAACCATGCGCCGTGAAGATCCTCCCGCTGGAGATCGAGTGGGCGGCGAAATGATTCGGAAAGAGAGGGGAGATTGAGCGTGAACACCGCAAGCAGTCCAAAGGCTACCCACCGGGGTATATTCCAGAACCACCGCTTTAAAAAGAGGTTATTTGCTATCCATCGAACCAAATTCACGAGCCACCATTTTGACGTGGATTCTGATTGAGGTTTTGAATCAGGGCAACGATTGATTTGCAAAAAAAGCAGGGAGAGGGTGACGATGGATGCACCCATAGAAAAGGGAACGATGAACTCCCTGAGGGCAAAAGCCTTATGGGCCATAATCCACAAGGTCAGAGGTACAAACCAGTAAAAAACGAGGTTGGTGAAGAGGCGTGGAAGGCGCTCTTTAAAGCTGAAAAGAGCGGGAATGCTCTCAATTGTGGAATAATGCTCATCGGTGTCCGCCAACTTGTTGTTCTTCTCCTCTGTCTTTTTATTCTCCCTTTCGCGCTCTCTTTCAAGCTGTAACCAATGTCCGTAAACGATGTGAAGATAGACGGTCAGGATAACAAGGAGAACTGGGGCTACGACAAGAAAACTTTGAAAAGAGATGGCGGTGCCAACCACCGGGGTTTGAATGGTTGTGTTTGCGACGATAAGGGATTTGTCGGATTCGCCAAAAACCTTGAGCAAACAGTAGAGCCCGACACCGAGCAGCGCAAACATGGTTTTGTTGATCGTCTTTGCGTAACTCGCGTGGAGTTCACTGAGTGCATCCGGGTGGTGCGATTGCTGATGCGGAACAGGATACCACCAACTTCTCGGCGCCCGGTTTCGGTCGGCGATTCTTTCGTGGATTTTTTTGAAGCTCCAGTCGGGCATGATGTTCTGTTTAATCATGATCGTCCATATTCCCCATTCATATCGCAATATCAACCTGATAATACAGTTTTCAAAAATAAAAAGAACTCCGGGAAATGAGAGTGGTTGAACTTTCCAGGCTTCACTCTTGTCCCCGACTGGGTCGATGAAGATATGAAATCACACAGCCCTGCCAATTCATCTCTTGCAGGGCGATGCATGAATGCCGATATTACTGTTCAATCAAGAGTAACAAACCTTGTAACAGAAGGAACATCGCAATGAACAAACCAGTAGTTTGTATGCTGGCGCTTCTCTCTCTCGCCGCCGGTGCATTCGTGACAGGTTGCAGCCCGACCGTGAAGATCGAAGCTCCCGACAAACCCATTGTCATCAATATGAACATCAAGATTGATCATGAAATCCGAATCAAGGTCGATCGTGAGCTCGACTCCCTGCTCGACAGCAAAAAAGGCTTATTTTAACCAGGAGGAACGAAACAATGAGAACGATGCAATCCATAACGTCAAAAGTAGCGCTTATCATGATGCTTGTCATGGGCATGGCCCTGACCGCCTTTGCGCTTGACCTTGACACAGCCCGTTCAGGCGGACTTGCCGGAGAGGTTGACAACGGCCTTCTTGCCATTCCTCCCGGAGCTGCCGCTGATGCCGGAACACTGATTGAAACCATCAATAATTCCCGTCGTGCAGAGTATGCCAAGGTTGCTGCGAAGAACAACCTGACGCTTGATGTTGTGGGCGGGATGATGTTCCAGAAAATCTATAGTCGTCTTCCGGCAGGAACATGGGTGCAGGTTGAGGGGAAATGGACAAAGAAAGCACAGTAGGCCCGCAAAAAAGCGTTTCTGTGAAATGGTTGTTGCGCATCCTCTTTGCCGTGCTGTTGCTGCTGGCGCTTCTGCCGGCAGCAGCTTGGTTCTGTTTTCCCTGGTACGCGCAATCGCTCGCAGATCGTGTCCTGGCGGGGAAACCGTTTCGGGTTGACCTTTCCGGCGTGGGTCTGCCAGGTTTTTCGGGGGTTGGTTTTCGCTCAATGAAGGTGCTTTTTGCCACTCCTCCCGATAGTTGCAGTGACGCTGCTGCTTACACGCTATTACTCACTGATGGCTCGCTCTCCTGGCATTTTGAAAACCGGGACTCTTCCGGTTCGCAGGCTCTCCTGCCGAAAGCGGTTAATGCGGCCATCACCCTTGAAGCTGACTCGCTCAACCTGAAACCGGAGACGAATGAGTTTGGTTTTGGCGACCGTAAACCGAAGATAGCCGTGCATATTGCGGTTTCCCGACTGAACGGCTTTAACATCTCCTTCAAACCGCTCTCGGCGACCTATCCGATAGAGCAGGCTAAGGTTACCCGTGAAAAGCTTCGCCTTGAAGGGGTGAACTTCAGGGTACGGCTCAGCGCTGCAGAGGGGTGGCAGCAGCCTCTCGATACCCTGCATGTGGCAAAACTGTTCAGCGATGGAAACCCGACCCCTGTGGGAAACTTCAGGGCGCTCTTTGGCTCGAAACGCGATCCCTTGAAACCCTGCACCCTCACACTCACCAATTGCTCGTTGGAGCTCTTGCGATGGAGGGCCTCAACAGAACGAATCGCCTACGACCTGAAAGAGAAGAGTTCCCGATTTACTCTCACTATGGCGGAAATCCCGCTCGCAGAGTTGCCAGGTTTCGATGGCGGCGGCAGCAGAACTCCCCTTGCTGCGGGCCGGGTAAGCGGTTCTCTTCCGATTGAATTTCAGGACTCGACAGTGATTGTGCGTAATGCCGTCATTCTTGCCGGAAAGGGGACAAGCATCCTCTTCTACACCAAAGAGAAGAGGCCGTTGCTCTCCTTCGATATGGGGAACGGAGAGATGCTGAAAAATCTCAATGCGAAGATCATCCTCAACAGCCGGAACGAAAAGCTTTCAGGACTTGCGCTGAGCAACCTGTCGGCAACACTCTTCGGCGGAACCATCACCTCGACCCCTGTCAGTTTTGACCCCTCAGCCAACACTACCCTGCTTACCCTGAAGCTCAACAAGATCAATGCGCTTGAGCGCGTTCGTCTGCACGGTGATTTCAGAGGCTCCCTCAAGGGTACGGTCAGCGGAAGCATCCCGCTCACTCTCGCAAAAAATGGATTTTCCATCCGTAACGCCGCTCTTCACTCCCCTGGCGGTGGCAGGATTACCTTCGCTCCTCCTGCAACACAGAAGAGTGCGAAAGAGCGCATTTTCGGCACACAGAAACCCGATGCCAACTATACCTTCAGCGAACCAGAGCTGCTCCTCAACCGTTCGTTCAACGGAAGCACCACTGTCGGCTTCTCCCTGAAACAGGTGCTGCGGAAAACTGATAGCGGCGAGCTGCTGCTCCTTTCACCAAAGGGAACGCTCATGCTCCAGCATAATCGCCTGAACCCCGATATGGCCTCCCTTTCAGATTTCAGTGCGGGATTTTTTGGAGGCACCATTGCTATCGAGCATCTCGATTATGATATGGCCAAAAAGAGTGGTGAAACCATGCTGCAGGTCAACAACATTCCGCTCCAGAAACTGCTTGACCTGCAAGGGACTAAAAAGATCTATGCAACAGGAAACGTAAAAGGAAGTATCCCGATAAAAATGAGTGGCGACCTCTTTGCAATCACAAACGGGGGGATGAACGCCGAACAGGCTGGACAAATCATCTACGCCACCACCCCTGAAGAGCGTGCCGCCGCAAATCAGGGACTGCGTACCACCTACGAGGCGCTCTCCAACTTTCTCTACGTACAGTTGATCTCCTCGATCAATATGGCTCCGGATGGCAAATCGACCATCACCATCCAGCTCAAGGGAACCAACCCCGACTTTCAGGGGGGACGAGCCATCGAACTGAACCTCAACGTCGAACAAAATCTGCTCGACCTGATGCGCAGCCTCTCCATCTCCTCAAACGTCGAACAGGTCATCTCCGAAAAAGCGCTTCAAATGCAGAAGAAATAGTCATTGATGGGTTTGATGGTGCAAGGGGGAGGTTCTCACCTCGATAAGATCTTTCCATGCGGTCGTGTAGCGCGGAGAGAGCAGTTTCTGGTGGGGTTTCCATCCTGCGGAGTTTTCGGCAGCGATTTGGATAGAACCACTGCCATAGCGCTGGTTGATGTTGTCCATTAGCGTCATGAGCTTTTTTTGGCGGTCGTCCGGAACCGGGAACTCTTGCGGAAAGAGTGGAAGTGTTGCCGTGGAAGATGCTGCCGATATCAGTCCGCCGACAATAACTCCTGCTTTTTTGTATTCGTAGCCTGCCCGAAAGAGTGATTCAAGAAGCGCTCCTGCCGTTCGAATCAGGGCGATGGAATCTTGGGTTTGGTGAGGCATGGTGACGGTTCTGGTGCCCCAGTATTTTTTGTCAGGAGCATTGAACGGACTTGTGCAGATAAAAAGTGTCAGAAGGGATGCTGCTGATCCCTCTTTGCGCAGTTTGATGGCGCATTTTCCGGTAAAGGTTGAGACGGCCTGATGCAGTTCATCAAAAGTGGTCACACTGCGGCCAAATGAACGTGAGGTGCATATGCTCTGTTTTGCCGGCCTCACCATTTCGAGTGAGAGGCATGATTTTCCGTTCAGCTCTGCCTGAACACGGGCTCCGGTGATATGCAGATGTTTGCGAATCAAGCCTGGCGATGCCTCGGCAAGGTCAAGAGCGGTGTGGATGTTTTGGGTATGGAGAAAGTTACTCCACTGGCGACCTATCCCCCAGATATCTTCAACCTGGGTTATGGCAAGCGCGGCACGCTGTTCCTTGTCGGTGTTGAGCAGACAGACCCCCGCATAGCAGGGATTCTTTTTGGCAAGACGATTGGCAACCTTGGCAAGGGTTTTTGTGGGAGCAATGCCGATACAAACCGGAATACCGGTATGCTGCGTGACGGTTTTGCGGATGAAACGGGCATAGTGGTCGAGATCGTATCGCTGGAAGCTGCTCATGTCAAGAAAGGCTTCATCGATCGAATAGATCTCAAGATCAGGAGCAAGATCGGCAAGGGTTGTCATGACCCTTGATGACATGTCTCCATACAAGGGGAAGTTTGCAGAGTAAACGACAACCTTATGCCTTTTCAGCAGCTCCCTGTTTTTGAATGCCGGAGCGCCCATGGCAAGACCAATGGCTTTCGCCTCTTCAGAACGGGCGATAAAGCAGCCGTCATTGTTGGAGAGCACTACTACAGGGCGGCCTCGCAGGGCGGGATTAAAGACTCTCTCGCAAGAGACGTAGAAGTTGTTGCAATCGACCAGTGCAAACATCCGTTCTCCCCTTTTTCATTCTGGCTTGTGAATGACGTACGTAACGATCCCCCATATCTGGAACTCATTCTCTTCACTGATCCGGATTGGTTTGAATTCGCTGTTGGCTGGCATCAGATAGAGCCCGTCATCCTGCAGGGAGATTCGCTTGACGGTAAACTCACCATTGAGAAAACAGACTGCAATGGAGCCCTCTTTGGGATCAATGGATTTATCGATGATCAAAAGGTCACCGTCCCTGATACCGGCATCCATCATAGATACTCCCTTCGCTCTTGCATAAAAGGTTGCTGCCGGGTGTTTGATGAGCGCTTTATTGAGGTCAAGAACAAGCTCCCCAAAGTCTTCGGCAGGAGATGGAAATCCTGCGGAAATTCCTGTGTCTGCAAGGGGCAGTTCAAGGATGGTGGTAAAATCCGCAGTGTAAAAGTCGAGCCGCAGGCCGGAATGGATTCGTGATAGTTTCATGCTTGTTCCGAGTCAGTTTTCTTGAATATGCATAAAACGATGTTGAGTTTTGCAAACCCCTCTTGTCAAGGCTACCAAAATTCCTCCGCTCTGTCTTTGCTTCGTTGTACGCCCTCATATTTTTATTATTTTGCCCGGGCACCGTTATTCCCACAACAACTGATATTCTTATGAGCAGCAAGAAAGAGTTACTCTGGCAAAGCCGATTTTCACTACCCTTTGACCGCGACGCGCTGTTGTTCTCTTCGTCGGTTCATGTTGATAAAAAGCTCTATCGTGAGGATATTCAGGGCTCTATTGCTCATGTGACCATGCTGGCCGAAGAGCATATTGTCAGCGCTGAGGATGCAACCCAAATTATTGCCGGACTCAGGGAGATTGAGGTGGAACTTACCGATGGCACGCTTCTCCCCCACTGGGAGGATGAGGATATTCATACGGTGATCGAAAACAGGCTGAAGGAAAAGGTCGGAGCTGTTGCCGGTAAACTGCACTCCGGCAGAAGCCGTAATGACCAGGTTGCAACCGATACCCGTCTCTATATGCGCCGTCAGATTACTGAACTGCAGGAGACTCTTGGAGGCCTTTTGAAGGTTTTGGTGGAAAAGGCGGAGAGCCATCAAGAGACGATCATCTTTGGGTATACCCATCTGCAGCGTGCCCAGCCTATTTCCGCAGGCCATTACTACCTTGCATGGTTCAACATGTTTTTGCGCGACCGTCAGCGCTTGGCCGATCTCATGAAAAGGGTCAATATCTCTCCTCTTGGCGCAGCAGCCTTTGCAGGCAGTACGCTGCCGCTCAATGCTGAAAGAACGGCTGTTCTGCTTGGTTTTGACGATCTTTTTTCCAACAGTATTGATGCCGTGAGTGATCGTGATATTGTCATTGAGTTCATCTCCAACTGTTCGATGATCATGATGCACCTCTCCCGGTTTGCCGAGGATCTGATTCTCTGGAGCTCTTACGAGTTTGGCTATCTTGAGATCAGCGATGCCTTTGCGACCGGCTCATCCATCATGCCGCAGAAAAAGAATGCTGATATTGCCGAGCTGGTCAGGGGTAAAACAGGAAGGGTGTATGGTAATCTTATGGCTATACTGACCATCATGAAAGGGCTTCCTCTCTCCTATAACCGCGACATGCAGGAAGACAAGCAGCCGCTTTTTGACAGCGCAGAGACGGCGATCGGGAGTGTCGCCATCTTTACCAAACTACTTGAGCATACCAAGCTGAAAGAGGAGCGATTGGCAAAACTGACAGCAGAGGATCTCAGTCTTGCCACCGAGATAGCGGAATATCTTGTGCGCCGTCAGATTCCTTTCCGCGATGCGCACCGTATTACCGGCAAAATCGTTACATGGAGCATCGCTTCGAATGTGACCCTGCCAAATATCCCGATAGAGAAGTTCCGGGAGTTTTGTGAGGTTATTGATCCGGATATCTACGACTCCCTCAAAGCAGATGTGAGTGTGAACTCCAAAAGAACACACGGGAGCTGCTCATTTGACTCCGTTGCGCTCCAGATCGAGAAAGCCAGAAAAGAGCTTTAATGCGGTGATGGCAGGGTTCCTGCTTTCAGGTTCCCTGCCTCAAGTTCTGCCGCCAGATCGCCAACAACTGCTGCTGACTGATTGAGCACGGCATCCTTGTCAAGATCTTTTGCAGCATCCTGCTCCTTGACCCACTGCTTTTCAATACGTTTTATCGTTTCTGTTTCTGATTTGATGGCGGAGTCCTGAAGCGATATCTCCTTTTTTTTGCGAATCTGCTCAAGGGTAGCGATATCGTGCAGATAGCTCTGGTAGAGAGGGTTCTTCGATGAGCGCTGCAGAAAATTTTGTCGGAGCAGATTGATCTTTTCAGGGCTCACCTCTGCGGTAGGTTTGTAGAGTGATGGCGAGATGGTGCTCCATGGCAAACTGCTGGTATAGGTATCTTCGCCGATTTTTGCCATATCGATCATGGAGGGCATGGCAATATCAGGCTCGACACCCTTGTGCTGGGTGCTGCCTCCAGAGATCCGGTAAAACTTTGCCATGGTGAGTTTTATCTCTCCAAGTCCTCCTTTGTCGCCAACAAAGGAGTCACGCCGTGAAAGTCTGATGAGGCTTTGAACGGTACCTTTCCCGAACGTTCTCTCGCCAACGATAACGCCTCGGCCATAGTCCTGGATGGCCGCAGCAACAATTTCGGATGCAGAGGCGCTGTAACGGTTGACGAGAACGGCAAGTGGCCCACTATATTGTACCCGACTGTCATCGTCCTTGAGTACCATTTTTCCACCTGCAGCGTCGCTTATCTGAACGACCGGTCCGCTTGGAATAAAGAGTCCGGTAACACTCACAGACTCTTCAAGCGAGCCACCGCCATTATCACGAAGATCAATAACGATGCCGTCCACATGCTCAGCATTCAGTTCGTTCAGAATACGGCTGACATCGCGACTGGTGCTGTTGTAATCGCTGGCGTTCTGTTGCTGTCCTTCGAAATCGAGATAAAAGGAGGGGATGGTAATGACTCCGATTTTCTTCGCGTTCTGTATGATAATGCTTTTCTTTGCTGCCTGTTCCTGCAAGTTGATTTTGTCGCGCAGGAGCTCGACTATTTTTTCCGGCCCACGCCCACCCTGGCTTGCCGGAAGAATTTTCAGGCGAACGATAGTGCCCTTTTTCCCCCGAATCAACTTTACCACATCATTGATTCGCCAGCCGAAGACATCAACGATTGCAAGGGCTCTCCCCTGACCGACGCCGATAATTTTATCCCCTTTTTTCAGGGTATTGCTTTTGAATGCAGGCCCCCCCGGAATGAGTTCATGAACAATCGTATACTCCCCTTCTGTCTGCAGTTTGGCGCCGATTCCCTCAAGTGAACGGCTCAGGTCGATCTGAAAATTTTGATACTCGTCTGGCGAAAAATAGCTTGTATGGGGATCAAATGATGTTGTCAAAGCGTAGGTATAGGCTTGAAAAGCATCTTCCGGCTTCAGGCGGTTCAGAATGTTCAGTCTGCTTGTATAGTTTTTTGCCAGCTCTCCACGAATGCTTTTGTTGCTCTCTCCTGCATATTTCAAATTGAGCCACTGGTATTTCAGCTCTTTGTTCCACAGAGCGATAAGCTGGCTCCGGTCAAGAGGCCAGGGATCACTCTTGCGGTCAAGATCAAGGGTTTCCGGTACGGATAAATTGAGATGCACCTTATCGGCTAATGCCTTCATATAATGCATTTTCTCTTTTGCGCGCTGAAGAAACAGGTTATAGATGTCAAAGCCTGCATGTGCACTGCCAGCAAGAAATTCGTCATCAATCGTATTGCCATAACTCTTCCTGAGCCGCTCTATATCACTTGCCAGAAAGTAGCTTTTACTGCCGTCAAGATTATTAATATAACGGCTGAAGATCTGCTGAGAAAGGGAATCGTTGACAGAGACCTTTCTATAGTGTTTCTGCATAAGGTATTGACCGATAACCCGGACAGCCTCTTTCTCTTCAGCAGTAGGTTTGAGAAGAGTAACCGTCTGGGCTGAAGCCCGCTCCTGAGGATTTGCAGCCCGAAGCTGCAAGGAAATTCCCAATGCAACCACAAAGCAAAACAGACTTTTTCCAAGCATTGTCGTTATGTATGATAAGCTTATGAATAAACCCGGACAGAGGGGCTGGTATCAAGAATCTATTGTAGCGATTCCGGCAAAACGATACCCACGAACTATTTAACAACGCTACGAATACCAGTGCAGTAGCTCCCGCAAGTCCGAGCAGTAGATCAATCATTTTAATATTTTCCCACGCCTTTGAAAGAGGCGCAGTAAAGTTATCGTAAAACTTTTACTTGTCAAAAGTATCGAGCATCAAAAAAAACAGCTAAATAAAGAGTAATAATACCTGTTAGAAATATCTGTCCCAAGAATACAAACAAAACATCTACCGGCCTGATGTTTTTACGTTTTATTATCAACCGAAACGTCATCTTCATTCCTTGATGGTGCGGTATCAACGACCTTATTGAATTCATTTTCAAAATCAGCCTGTGCTTTTTTAAATTCTCTCATCCCTTTGCCGATTCCCCGTGCCAATTCCGGCAGTTTTGAAGGTTCAGGAAAAGTCAGTTCAGTGATGGTAACGTCCGCGTAACCGTCTCTCTTTGCGCTGCTTTCAGATCTATTATATCGGAAACAACTGCTGCCGACTGGTTGAGCAACACATCCTTGTTTTTGCCGTTGGTCGAATCAGTATCGGCACTCCACAATCCTTCAATCAGCTTGATGCGCTCTGTTTCCGATTTAAAGGCAGAATCCTGAAGTGAGACCGCCTTTTTTTTGCGAATCTGGTTCAGGATACTCAAGTCATGCAGATAGGCCTGATAAAAACGGTTCTTTGATGATCGCTCCTGCTGCTTATGACGAAGCAGGGTGATCTCTTCCGGGCTGACATCTGCTGTCGGACGATAAAACGATCGTGAAAGAGTACTCCAGGGCAAACTGCTGCTGTAGGTATCCTCTCCTACAAGAGCGGTGTCAATCATGGAGGGCATAATAATATCGGGCAAAACCCCTTTATGCTGAGTACTACCCCCGGATATCCTGTAAAATTTGGCAACAGTGAGCTTGATTTGACCAAGATCAGGCTGCTTTCCAAAAAATGAGAAGGGCCTCGTCAGTTTTATGATGCTTTGAACCGTTCCTTTCCCAAACGTTCTCTCTCCAATAACAACTCCACGACCATAATCCTGTATGGCTGCAGCAAAAATTTCGGAAGCAGATGCGCTGTAACGATTGACCAACACAGCAAGCGGGCCGCTGTAAAGAACTCTGCGGTCTTCATCCCTGAGCACCATTTTGCCACCGGTTGAGTTACTTATCTGTACAACAGGGCCATTTGGAATAAAAAGTCCCGTAACATTCACGGACTCTTCAAGCGAACCGCCGCCGTTGTCACGAAGATCTATCACAAGACCCTCGACACCTTCATTCTTGAGTTCATTCAAAATACGGGTTACATCACGACTTGTGCTGTTGTAATTGCCAGCGTTCTGTTGCTGACCTTCAAAATCAAGGTAAAATGAGGGTATGGTAATAACCCCTATTTTCTCTCCATTGAGTTGGATAATACTTTTCTTTGCCGCCTGTTCCTGCAAATCGACCTTGTCTCGCTGGAGGAGTAAGACTTTTGCTGGCCCACGTCCACCCTGATTTGCCGGGAAAACTTTAAGACGTACGATGGTACCTTTTTTCCCGCGGATAAGCCTTACGACATCATTAATTCTCCAACCGGAAACATCAGTAATATTCCCACTCCGCCCTTGCCCGACACCGATAATCTTATCCCCTTTTTTCAGGAGATTGCTCTTAAAAGCCGGGCCTCCCGCAATAATCTCGTTAACAACGGTATACTCGCTCTCTGTCTGCAGTTTGGCTCCAATTCCCTCAAGGGATCGACTCATGTCGATCTGAAAGTTTTCGTACTCATCCGGAGAGAAATAGCTGGTATGGGGGTCGAACGATGTGGTCAAGGCATAGGTATAAGCCTGAAAGGCATCTTCCGGCTTTTGGCGGTTAAGAAGGTTCAATCGGTTTGTGAAACTCTTTGAAAGTGTCTGCCTGATGGTTTTGTTGTTTTCTCCGGAATATTTAAGATTGAGCCATTGATATTTCAGCTCTTTTTTCCACAGTTCGGAGAGCTGACGTCGGTCGGCAGGCCATGGATCAGCCTTTCGATCAAGGTCAAGGGTTTCCGGAATTGAAAAATTAAAATGCACGGTATCCGCAACAGCCCTCATATACCGCATTTTTTCTTTAGCACGTTTAAGAAAAAAGTTATACACACCAAATCCCGCATTTGCCTTGCCGGAAAGAAATTCATCATCAATACGGTTTCCATAAACATGATGGAGGCTTTCTACCTCACTTGCAACAAAATAACTTTTGCTTCCGTCAAGATTTTCGATATAGCGATTGAGTATCTGCCGGGAAAGGGAGTCATTGACTGATACCTTTCTATAATGGTTCTGCAGAAGATATTGACTGATATATTTGCCAGCCTCCTCCTGTGCTGCTGTCGGCTTGAGGGTTACAACCGGCACAGCAGGAACGGAATTTTTTGCATTTATTGCAAATACCGGCACATTACTTCCCAATATCACAATCATGAGAAGCAGTTTTTTTCTAAGCATTTTGTGCGTGATGATTTCAAAGGGTTAAGGGCAGCAGTCAAAACTACACTTGAATAAGAAAGCGAATATACATATATTGGGGAGCATTTGGCAATGCCTTCAAAGGCAGATATTCTGAAGAAAATTTCCGCACATTATAGTAAATAAAAGAAAAGCTTTCAATGGAAAAGAACAAAATCAGTTACAAAGAACTCGGGCTCTGCAACAGTCGGGAACTTTTCAGTAAAGCAGTAACCGGCGGCTACGCAATCCCTGCATATAACTTCAATAATCTTGAGCAGATGCAGGCAATTATCCTCGCCTGTGCTGAAACCAAATCTCCCGTCATCCTGCAGGTTTCGAAAGGTGCAAGAAGCTATGCCAACGAAACCCTGCTTCGTTATCTTGCCCAGGGAGCTGTTGCCTACGCAGCCGAACTTGGCAGCCCGATTCCGATTGTCCTTCATCTTGACCACGGCGACAGCTTTGAACTCTGCAAAGACTGCATCGATTCCGGCTTTTCCTCAGTGATGATTGATGGTTCACATCTCTCTTATGAGGATAACATTGAACTGACCAAAAAAGTTGTTGCCTATGCTCACCAGTTCGACGTTACCGTAGAGGGTGAACTTGGCGTGCTTGCAGGTATTGAAGATGAGGTTTCCGCCGCACATCACACCTATACCCAGCCGGAAGAGGTTGAGGATTTCGTTTCAAAAACCGGTGTTGACAGTCTTGCTATCTCCATTGGAACTTCACATGGCGCCTTCAAGTTCAAACCGGGCGAAGATCCGAAAATCCGCCTCGATATCCTGACCGAAATTGAACACCGTATTCCCGGATTTCCTATCGTCCTTCATGGTTCCTCTTCAGTGCCACAGGACTTGGTTAAAACCATCAACGAGCACGGCGGAAAACTGAAGGATGCTATCGGCATCAGTGAAGATCAGCTTCGCCTTGCTGCCAAATCAGCGGTCTGCAAAATCAATATTGACTCTGATGGACGTCTTGCCATGACGGCCGCCATCCGTAAAGTGCTTGATGAAAAACCTGAAGAGTTCGATCCGAGAAAATATCTGGGCCCGGCTCGTGATGCTCTCAAGAAACTTTATGTTCACAAGATCATCAACGTTCTCGGCTCTGACGGCAAAGCGTAATTTATTTCAGTTCAGTAAAAAAGGCGCTCATGGGCGCCTTTTTTTTTGAGAAATCAAAATTTGTGCGGTGGAAAAAGAGGTCCCTTATATTGATTGAAGGAGACGTACTGCTGCATAGGCAAGCAATCCACTGCCAATTTCAAGAGCTCGTTCTTCAGGATTGAAGGTTGGCGAGTGCAGGGTGTTTCCCTTTTCGTATTGAAGGGTTCCTGTCCCTATCTGCCAGAAACTCCCCGGACACTCCTGCAGATAGTATGCAAAATCCTCTGCGGTCATAAGCGGCTCACTCGCAAGCACATTTTCCGTACCCAGATACTCACCACAGATAGTTTCCGCTTTTTCCGTAACAGCGAGGTCGTTAAAAAGTACCGGATAGCCCTTCCTGATTTCCACTTCACCCTCAACACCGAGTCCCCGGGCAACATGCTCGACTGTCTGGCGAAGCTTATCCTGGAGCAGAGATCGTACATCCTCATTCATGGTTCTCATGGTGCCTGACATCGTTACCTGTCTCGGAATGACATTGGGCGCATTGCCACCATGAATGGATGCTATCGAAACAACGGCTGGTTCATGGGGAGGAACAACCCTGCTGACAAGATGCTGAACCGCAGTAATGATATGAGCTGCAGCCAGAACAGGGTCGGCAGATTTGTGTGGCGCAGAAGCATGACCTCCCTGCCCTGTAACGGTAAAATACAATTCGTCAGCAGCAGCCATAAAACTCCCTTTGCAGAGGGCAACCTTTCCGGTTTCAACGTTGGGAAAGCAGTGCTGACCAATAATGACTGATGGTTTGAAACGCTTGAAAAGACCGGCATCAAGCAATGGTTTTGCTCCACCCGGGGCTTTTTCTTCGGCTGGCTGAAAAACAAGGAGCACATCTCCTTCAAGCTCATCTTTCATCTCCGATAGAATTTTTGCTGCCCCGAGAAGCATTGCGGTATGCATGTCATGACCACATGCATGCATTTTTCCGGATTCAAGGGAACAAAAGCCGTGCTGGTTCTCTTCGTTAAGGGGAAGTGCATCAATATCAGCCCTTAAGGCAACAACTTTGCCTTTGTTTGATTTGTGCTCTCCAGAGATCATGGCAACAACACCGGTTTCAAGGAGGGGCGACTCCGGTGTAATACCCTGACCAAGCAGATAATCTGCAATGAGGGCTGTTGTCCTTACCTCTTCATAAGAGAGTTCAGGGTGGAGGTGAATATCCCTCCGTAAGGCAACAACTTCCGCAAAAATCTCTGCTGCACGCTTCTGAATCCGTCCGGAAAGTCCGGCAGAGTGTTCATTTTTCATACATAACCTGCGATTTATAAAACTTGTGAGTACCACTCCATAACAGACAACCACCACCATTCTTTTACACTTCAGCGAAAACCATTCTACAGTATGGCTCACGCACTTCCTGCTTGCCTGAAAAAGCTACATGTCCATAAAATGAATAAATTCAAGAGCTTTTTCTCTCATCTCATCATCCTTTTCCCTGAAAAATGTTGATGTGTAGCGAATGGAATAGCCATATTTTTCCAGATTTTTAACAAGCCGAAAGAGGTCATGTGTCTGAAGCCTGAAGGCGATCACCATTCCCTCACCTTCCGGAATTTCAGAGTACATACCAAAACTCAGCACAGTCGCATCATTTTTTTCAAATGCGGCAATAACCTCGGAGAGTTTCAGTTCAAAGGATGGAACATTCAGCTCAAGGGTTACCGCCTCTTCGCCCAAATGAAAAATAGCGGCAATACGCTCAAGAAGGAGCGTTTTTTCAATCACACCGATATACCTTCCCTCCTCTTCTGATACCGCGATCAGAGGAGATGAAAAGGTACCAATCCGTGAAAAGATATCGAACACATGCTCATGAAGTCCGATACTCCCAACTCTTTCAAGCTTGAGTTCCCTCAGAAGTACTCCGTTTGTCATTTTTGACTGCTCTGAGGGTAAAAGATCCATAATGCTCACCATTGCCACGATTTTTCCATCATGCAGTACCGGTGCAAACTCAAGACCTCTTTTTTGCATGAAGGCGAGAACCTCCACGACCAAGGTATCATCCGCAAAGAATGGGAAGGATCTGTCAAGATTACTTTCAATGTATTCTGTTAACAGCATGGTTCGATTTTATTCACTCTTCGCTGATGCCTTCCCCCTTCAAAATCAGTGGTAAACCAGTTGTGAAGACTTTGTTCAATCGTAGCTTTATCGGTAAAACGTGCGGAAAAACAGATAATATTGGCATTATTATGCTGCCGGGCAAGTGTCGCGAATTCCGGGTTACAGGCAAGAGCAGCACGGATGCCCTTGATTTTATTGGCCGAAATTGAAACACCAATACCAGTTCCGCACAAAAGTATCCCCGAATCGCACTGCTGAGCTGCTACAGCCTCGGCAACTTTGCGGGCATAATCGGGATAATCGACTGACTCTTCATTATACGGCCCCATGTCGTCAAATTCGTAATCATGGCATTCAAGCCACTCGGTAACGGTTTTTTTGAATGCAAATCCGGCATGATCGCTTCCAACTGCAATTTTCATAACACATTTATTTTGAATTTATAGTGCCTTTTTTTTCAGAGTAGCCCTCGATAAAAACAGTGCCTGACTGTCGACTTCCGGCGCATCGTTGCTGATCTTCGAGTAGATACCGTCGGCGTTCATCTGCCACGCTTTCACATTATCACTCAGAATCAGGTCAAGATCAGATTTGACAACCTGGATGAACGCCTTGTCGAATACCGGAAAAAGCGTTTCAACCCGATCATCAAGGTTTCTTGGCATGATATCAGCGCTTCCAAGATATAATTCTCCCTTCCCGTCATTTTGGAAGAAGTAGGCTCTGCTATGTTCAAGAAAACGTCCGATAACACTGATAACCCTGATATTCTCGCTGACTCCCGGAATTCCGGGCTTCAGACAACAGATTCCACGGATGATCAGATCAATCTTTACCCCTTCGCAGGAGGCACGGTAGAGCGCTCGAATGGTTTTGGCATCCACGAGAGCATTCATCTTCATGATGATTCTCCCTTTACCCTCCTTCCGGTTCCACTCGATCTCCCTGTCAATCATCTCGATTATCCGTTTTCTGGTATTGATCGGCGAGACGAGCAGTTTTCGATATTCGGTATGTTTTGAATATCCTGTCAATGCGTTGAAGAGTTCCGCAACATCGTTTGCGAGTTGCTCATTCGCCGTAAACAGGCTGTAATCAGTATAGATTTTTCCGGTTGCGGGGTTGTAATTACCTGTACCAAGATGCAGGTACCTTTTCAGCTTCTGCTGTTCACGACGAACAATCAGGGTAAGCTTTGCATGGGTTTTCAATCCCGGCAAACCGTAGGCAACATGCGCCCCGACATCTTCCAGAGCCCGGGCCCAGACGATGTTGTTCTCTTCATCAAATCTTGCCTTGAGTTCAACGAGTACGGCAACTTGCTTGCCCTCTTCAGCAGCTTTCATCAACGCCTGGACAATAGGCGAATTACTTCCGACCCTGTAAAGTGTCTGCTTTATTGAGAGTACATCGGGATCAATTGCCGCCTGACTGATAAAATCCACAACAGGCTGAAAGGAGTCGTAGGGATGATAGAGTAACTGATCTTTTGCTTTTATGGCGCTGAAAATATCGTTATTAAACTGCTCTGCAATACGGTTACCGGGCACAAAAGGTTCATCTTTCAGCTCTGGTCTGTCGATCTTCAGAAGATCCAGAAGGCATCCTAATCCAAGAGCCCCATCTATTTCATAAACGTTTCGCTCGGTGACTTCCAGGTTTTTCATGAGAAGTTTTCTGACCGAAAGAGGCATGGCAGGAGTAATGTCGAGTCGTACGACTTTCCCGTAGCGTTGTGAGCGGATTCCCTGTTCGATGGTTTCAAGCAAATCACCCGCCTCATCTTCCTCAATTTCGATATCAGCATCGCGAATCAATCTGAAAAGATGCGATTGAATAATCTTCATTTTTGGAAATAACTGCGCAAGATTGTGTTCAACGAGATCCTCCAGCCAGATAAAACGTATGATCCCGTCATCATGAAAACCCTTGATTGCATTAAGCTGCAACAGTCGGGGAAGAATGCTCGGCACCTTTACGCGCGCAAACTTCAATGTGCTGCTTTCTTCGTCCTCCAGTTCAACAGCAAGGTTCAGGGAGAGGTTCGACATGAATGGAAAGGGATGACCGGTATCAAAAGCCAGCGGAGTGAGTACCGGATAGATCTCCTTGCGAAAATAGTGACTCAAAGCTTTCTGCTGGAGTGCGGAGAGTTCGGATACCCGAAGGAAGAGGATACCCTGCTGTTGCAATGCTGGCACCAGATCGTGATAAAAACACTTGTTTCTCTCACTCAACTGCTGCAGAACCATCATCCGGATTTTTTCAAGCTGTTCAAAGGGAGTATGGCCATCGATCGTTCGATCCTGAATACCCGCCTCATACTGATCCTCAATACCGGCAACTCGAATCATGAAATATTCGTCAAGATTTGAACTAAAAATCGAGATGAATTTTACACGGTCAAGAAGTGGGTGTGCCTCAGGATCAAGCGCCTCATGAAGTACTCGCTGGTTAAAATAGATCCAGCTCAACTCCCTGTTGACATACAAGGAGGTGTCCGAAAAATCCGGAGCAGCTTGCACCTTGACATTTTCTTTATTTCCAGTTTGCATAAATAGTGTCATAAATTATGAGTTGAATCGAATAATTCCTTCTTCATGCACAACTCCATCAAGAGGCTCATCCCAGGAGTTTGCAGGAACAACGTCAACTTGCTGCAGCATGAAGGATAGTCCTATACGGCAAGGAGAAATGTTCTGTTGTAAAAGCCGTTGCAAAAAACGGTCATAAAACCCTTTTCCATAACCGATACGATATCCCCTTTTATCAAAAGCAACAAGGGGCATCAGCACAACATCAAGATCTGATTCATCCACAAGAGAAACACCCAGGGGTTCAGCTCCAAACTGAGTTGGCAAGAGCGTATCACCTTTCCGAAAAAGTGCCGAAACAAGCTCTCCATTTCGGACAACAGGAACAGAAAGCTCTTTCTCCATTGCAGCAAGCCGGTCAACAATTACCGTCGTACACACTTCAGCCAGAACCGGAATGGAGAGGTAGAGATGAATATGACGGGCGTCGACAACCTCCTGCATGGAGACAACATAATCAGTAATTGCCATGCTCTTTGCATTCCGGGATTTTTCCGGAAGCAATCGCCTTCTGGCAATCATCTCCACCCTCAATGCTGCTTTCTCATCAGCAAGAGCTCTATCCGGATTCATAGCGCCCCACGTTGTGTATCCATGTTACATGTTGATATTCCTGATTCCTTGCGTCCAATCGCAATATTGAACAGATCTTGCAGATTACGAAACCTAAAATAATAAAATAGCGTTCTTTCTCTTCGAAACAATGCACTTCCGGTCGAGGAGTCGTTTCAGCATAAATAGAGAGCATAACTCTGTGCACTCCTTTCAGGCAAGAGCTTGCATATTATTTATTTGTCTTATCTTCACTGAACAGGCAGAGGTGATCTTATTTTTACGGGAACACTAATAATTATTCCAGAACCATGAGCATTATTTTTCAGCAAGCCCGCATTATCAATCCTCTTGAACATCTCGATCTCACCGGAACGGTCAAAGTGGGGGATGATGGAATCATCGAAGCTGTTCTGTATGGTAATGAATCTCTGGCTGCATCACCGGAGGATCGCGTTATTGATCTGCAAGGCTTAATTCTGGCTCCCGGACTTTTCGATATACACTGTCATTTCAGAGAGCCTGGTCAGGAGTATAAAGAAACTCTTGAGAGCGGTTCAAAAGCTGCGGTTGCGGGAGGATTTACCGGAGTAGCCCTTATGCCGAACACAAAACCGGTTATTGACAATCCGACGGGCGTCGCCTATATCCGCCACCACGCAGCAACGCTTCCCATTGACATCGAGGTGATCGGAGCAATGACCGTTGAGAGCAAAGGTGAACATCTTGCACCGTTCGGCAAGTTCAGCTCCTATGGAGTCACTGCCGTATCGGATGATGGTTCGGCCATACAGAACAGCCAGATCATGCGGCTTGCATTTGAGTACGCATCAAATTTTGACCTTCTCATCATTCAGCACTGTGAGGATCGATCCCTTACGGTTGGGGCGGTCATGAATGAAGGGCTCTTTTCGACACAACTCGGGCTGAAGGGAATTCCCGATATATCCGAGGCCATTATGCTCAGCCGAGACCTTCTTCTGATGCACTATCTTGAACAGCATAAACTGCACGATCCGCTGAGAAGGGCACGATACCATGTGGCCCATATCAGCACAAAAGCATCCCTTGATCTTGTCAGAAAGGCAAAGCTGGATGGATTGCAGGTTACTTGCGAAGTAACTCCACACCATTTCACTCTCTGCGATGAAGATCTGTTTCATGCTGAACTGAAGGGCAATTATATCATGAAGCCTCCCCTCTCTTCAAGGGAGAATCGTGACGCGTTGCTCGAAGCCCTTGCCGATGGAACTATTGATGCCATAGCTACAGACCATGCACCCCATGCTTCACACGAAAAAGAGTGCCCATCCGATCAGGTTGCGTTTGGCATTACCGGTCTCGAAAGCTCACTGGGCCTGACCATAACAGAACTGGTTGATAAAAATATCATCTCGCTCTCCCGTGCAATTGAACTGCTGTCGGTTAATCCAAGAAAAATAATGAGGCTTAAACCAATTCTGTTTGCACCTGGAGAAAAGGCGAATTTTACAATCATTGATCCTGATGCCCACTGGAGTTTAACGGCAAGCTCGCTGAAGTCCAAATCCTCAAATACTCCTTTTCTCCAACGCCCCCTCAAGGGAAAAGCTCGAGGAATCTTCCACAAGAGTGCGCTTCTTGGATGGGACGAATTCTGAAAAGAATTCATGCCGGGAAGCACTTGATTATCGACAAATAATTTATTATCTTCGTTTTCATTTTGCGCAGAAAAAAAACAGAACTGCCTCTTAACCAAAAAGTACTACCTTACGAGTCATGGCAAAGAAACAATCGTTTGCTGATAAAGGCAAAAAAACCGGTACCAGTGATTTCAAGTGTGCCAAAGTTATTTTTTCTGTCAAATCAGAAAAGACCAATGCATGGAAATTTATTGAAAAGAATGTCCGGATCCCCAACGGAGAAAATGACCAGGTGATTCTTGCAAAAGCAATCACTGATTACGCAAAGTAATCGTACCGGATCTTTTTATCAGGGCACCGCACCCACAGGGTGCCCTGAATCTCACCTTTTTTCCCCTCCGACATGTCTGAATATACAGAGAGTTCAGTAACGAACTCCTCATCACCCTGGTTCAAAGAGTGGTTTAACCATCCGCTCTATCTTGATGTTTACAGCCACAGGGACAGTGATGAAGCCGCATCCTGCATTCAGACTATTCTCTCTCTGGCTGGTCTTGCACTCAAAGAGCCGGCATCACTTTCGGTACTTGATATAGCCTGTGGAGCTGGCCGCCACGCTCTTGAGCTTGCCCGACTCGGCTATTCAGTCACGGGGAATGACCTTTCACCGTTTCTGCTTGAAGAGGCCAGAAAGGAAGCGCTGAGAAAAGGGCTGCAGCTTAACCTTACCTGCGGCGATATGAGAGAAATTTCAGCATCAGCCCTTTTTGATCTTGTGGTTCAGCTTTTTACCAGTTTTGGCTATTTCGACCTGAAGCAGGATGACCAGTTAGTCCTCTGCAAGGTCTATGAAGCACTTAAATCCGGGGGATGGTATGTTCTGGATCTTCTTAACCCCATACCGCTTGCCCGAAATCTGGTACCTCGCTCCAGCAGAACCGTAGGCAATCTGACCCTTCTTGAAGAGCGCACGCTTGAGAGCAACAGGGTTACCAAAACCATCACGATTACTGCTCCTCTCGAAAAAAACGTGACGTTTTCTGAATCGGTCAGGCTTTACGACAGGGAAGAGATTCTTCCGATGCTGCTTGATGCAGGCTTTTCGGTGGTTAATATCGCAGGCAACTATCAAGGCGAACCTTTCAGAGAGAATGATTCGCCAAGAATGATGCTCTTTTGCAGGAAACCGTAACCTGATCTGAAGTCAGGTCGAAAACCAATCAGAGAATCAACTCAACCAAGCATATTACGATCACGATACCATTCGTAGGCATTTCTAATGCTGTGTTCATGGGGTTCGTACCGCATATTCAGCTCACGCATAGCCTTTGCTGAATCGAAATAGAGGAAATGAGATGCTACCCCGAACATGGACATGTTGAAGAGCTTGGATATCCGATTCTTGTTTTTATAGAGGTCCAGCGCCTGTTTCAGTATTTTTGCCATCCAGAAAGGGAGAGGAAAATTGACTCTCGGAGCTCCGGTAATTTTTGAAATGGTATCTGCAAGCTGCTTGTAAGAGACATTTTCACCACCAAGGATATACCGTTCACCCGTTTTTCCTTTTTGCATGGCGGATATAATCGCATCTGAAACAATCTCAACATCAACTACACAGATCCCGCCCAAGGGATAAAACGGCAGTTTCTTATTGTAAATATCTTTGATGATCCGTCCTGCATTAAAATTAATGTCGCCTGCTCCAAACACAAATGCCGGATTGACAATGACACAGTCAAGCCCATTTTTAACCGCCTGAGCCACCTCGACCTCTGAAAGATGTTTCGTCCTTGCATATTCCAGACCGATCTGGTGGAAATTCCATATGACGGATTCATCGACAGGTTTTTTGTCGAAAGCAATTCCAACCGCTGTGATAGAACTGACATGAACAAATCTTGTCACTTTGGCTGCGGCTGATGCCTGCAGCATATTGCGGGTACCTTCAACATTGATTTTATAAAGCAGGGCATTTTTTTTATCCCCCATATAGGTAAGACCCGCAGAGTGATAGACAAGATCAATGCCTTTCATTGCAGCATCAAGTGAGCTCCTGTTGGTAATATCACCATAAACCAGCTTGACCTTGTGCAGGACATCGGAGAGAGAGGTTAAATCCGAATTTTTTCGGACAAGAATTGAAACTTCATCATCAGTTAAAGCCAGCTTTTTAACAAGACACGAACCAATAAAACCAGTTGCTCCGGTTACAAGGATTTTTTTATTCACCAGTATTGTTCTTCAATCAATTAACAATCCACCATTTTTCCGCTCACTAAAAAAAGACCACCAGTGGTTACTGAACGGTCCTGTAACCATTATTGTACAACGGCGGTCTCATCGACAACAATTTCCCCTGACACTATTTTTTTTCTGATATCCTCCAGTTGTTGGTGATTTTTAATACCAATCAATGGTGCATTTTTTTCGTTGTACACATAATCGGTATAACGATCTGCCAGACCGAATACAGAAACACCGCCACCCTTGAAACTTCCATTCAATACGCTCTCCACCGTTTTCAGAAGTGCCCTGTCGACGGCTTTGGTCATACTGCTCAACACAAATCCCGGAGCTTCAGCTTCCTGATCCCGGTCTGTGCAGATAACAAGAGCTTTGCTCTCCCTTGCAGCTTCAATAACACCCAGTCCACTGGCTCCGGCTGCCTGATAAATAATATCCACTCCCCTTCCATACTGTCCAAGTGCGAGTTCCCTGCCCTTGGCGGGATCGGCAAAGGCGCTTCCGGTCATGCCGATATAACCTGAAAGAACTCTGATACCGGGGTTGACGGAGCGGGCACCGGCAATGAAGCCTTGTTCAAATTTTTTGATGACGCTTGATTCCATCCCGCCGATGAATCCAACCGTGTTTGTTTTGGTAACCAGTCCGGCAAGGGCGCCTGCGAGAAAAGAGCCTTTTTTCTCTTCAAAAACGATTCCCTCGAGATTTGCAGGTATACTGGTTTTCGACTGATGAATATAGTCGATGCAGACAAATTTTTTATCGGGAAATTCTGATGCAATAGCCGTGATATCTTCACTGAAAAGCATGCCGACTCCGATAATGAGTCCAATATCCGGGTCCACTGCCATCTGACGTAATGCCGCCTCACGATCCGCACCCTCGCCCTGTGGTTCTATATAAAGGAAGTTTATGCCATATTTTGCCTTGGCGATTTCAAGGCCGTTATAGGCAGAATCATTGAATGATTTATCACCCCTGCCACCGACATCAAAAACCAGACCTGCCTGTAATTTGCCAGCCGAAGAGTGTTCATTGACTTTTTTTTCTTTGTTTTGAGCAGAACAGCCTGAAAGAACGAATAAAAAGAACAGCAACAAAGAGAGTGAATGCTTCATCGATTTTTCGGAAAGGGATTATACCGACAGCTTTTTTTGACGTTGCCAATTTATGAAAAACTCGCTTTAATTAAAAGCTGTAACCTGATAATGAAACAACTCTGCGACATTAACAAGCCGCAGTATTGATCCCCCTATTGGGCATTTCCTTTCTTCTGATCAATCAGGAGTGCCCTTTGGCTCGACCAACCTCTTTTGGTTTGCCGATAACCACTTTCATTCCAATGAGCAACCTGAAAAACATCATAACAAGTGGCTGGTACCTTATACGACTTGTGCGTCTGGTTATCTCCCGTATTTTCGGCACCAAAACGGAAGCAACCTTTTCAGCTCGTTCTGCGATAACAGAGAAAAACCTCATTGCCTCTTCCGTGGCATCTTGAAACAGCAAGTCCGTCAGCACGAGACCGGGACTCACCTCATGAACACCGATACTCGTTTTTCCTGCAGCTTTCAACTCTCTGTAGAGAAAATGCGTCAGTTCTGCCACCCCTCTTTTTGACGCTTTATGTGAAAGCGCTGAACGCGAAAATTTTGCCCCGATCGATGAAAAACCCATATTAAAAATATGATACACCGGTTCAGGGGAGAGGGGCTGGCGATCCATCACTCTAACGGCTTCAGCACACAGCATGACAGAGCCTGAAAGGTTGGTCGTACAGGTTTCAAGGATATCCTCCGCATGAAGTTCCCATAAAGGGCGCTTGAACAGCCCGGCGGTTCCGGCATTGTTGATCCATCGGTCAACTCTTCCGAGTCGTTCGGCAGCAAAAGCCGCAAGTTCCCTTCCACCCGATGGATTTCCTGCATCACACACAATACCATATACTTCACCAGATGGCACTGCCTGCTGAAGAGTCTGTATTGCTTCATCGAGGCGCCCGGGGTTCCTGCCACAAATGACCACGCGATCACCTGCTGCAAGAAATTCCAAAGCAAGAGCATATCCCAGTCCTCTACTCCCCCCCGTAATGACAACGCCGAGGGAGCCGACCATCTTTTTCTTTTTCATGCCTTACCTTCTCCCGTTGGAGGATGGTACAACCATGCTATCCCTTGCAGCATCTGTTTCACTCATCCAGGAAGTGTAAAAATTTTATTGATTGCGCTGATGAGCGCATCAATAGAAAATGGCTTCTGAATGAAATTCACTCCCAACTCTCCCCCCACTTGTTTGTTAATGGTGTCTGTGGTGTAACCAGACATAAAAAGGGTTTTCAGCTTCGGAAAAAGTGATTGCAACTTTTTTGAGAGGTCACAACCGTTCATTTCAGGCAGGACGACGTCGGTTATCAAGAGGTGAATTTGCCCTTTGTACTCACTGGCAATCCGGAGAGCATCACTCGGCGTAGCAGCATCAAGTACGGTATAACCATTATTTTCGAGCATCAGCTTATAGATATTGAGGATATCAGGCTCGTCCTCTACAAGCAGTATCATCTCTTTTCTTCCAACAGCCGATACAATCGATTGCTCGCTCTCCTCCTGATCTGCATAACCGATATGCTGTGGCAGATAAATGTTGAAGGTGGTTCCCCTGCCCTGTTCGCTCTGGCATTCGATAGCGGCATGGTTCTGTTTGACAATACCATAGATTGTTGAAAGACCCATTCCTGCACCTTTTCTTCTCTCCTTTGTCGTGAAGAAGGGTTCGAAAATATGTGGAAGATCCTTTTTATTGATACCACAGCCGTTATCGATCACACTGAGCATCACATAATCACCAGACTCCTTACAACAGGGATGAGCGGCAGTGGATTCTGATTTATCAACATGAATCCTGCATGTTTTGATCGTAATTGCACCTATATCATGGATAGCGTCACGAGAATTGACACACAGGTTGCCAAGAATAAGCTCCATTTGTGCAGGATCCATCTTGACCGGGGTACTGCGACGTTCAGGTATCCAGAGCAGGGAGATATTTTCGCCCATCAGTCGCCGGAGTACCGTAAGCATCCTTTCAACCATGCTGTTCAGATCAAGAACGATAGGCATCACGGCCTGCTTCCGGGAGAATGCAAGAAGTTGATTGCAAAGATCTGCTGAGTGTTCGGAAGCTTTAAGAATAGCCTTCATATTGCCCAGAAGAGGCTCTTCGATGACCTCTCTCTTCATAGCCGTTTCTGCATTACCGAGAATTATCCCCAGCATGTTATTGAAATCGTGGGCGATACCTCCGGCAAGCTGACCAAGCAATTCCATTTTTTGAGCCTGCAAAAGCACCTCTTGTATTTTCTTTTCAGATAACTCGGCACGTTTACGAGAGACAATATCCCATGCAAGATTGGCCAATACGCCCACCGTTCTTGCATCATCATCATCATAATCGTAAGACTTGCCGCCAACACAAAGAAGTGCAGTAACCGTTGCCCCTCGCATCAGGGGAATAATAAGTATTCGTTTGACGCCGGCATAAGGCTTTTGCGCAGAAAAGCAGTTGAGCGATCCGGTGTAATTATTATCTATAACACTACGACGTTCCCGTATCGCATCGGTCAATATCTCCTCTTCATCCAGGCCGATAGCGCTTTCTTCCCCTTCAGGTAGTTGCGTTTTGATTTGACGGGATAATGATGATACCCGTATTGAAAATGTTTTCTGATCATCAGTGATAACATTGAAAAAACCGATTACGCTCTCCGTAAGGCGTTCAGCTTCATCGAGTGTCGCTCTGAGCAACTCCTCAGCAGTGGAATTCTCCGCCATTTCAAGAAGAAGCAGTCGAAATGCCATAATCGCTTCGAACCGCTTGCGTTCAGTAATATCAATACCAACAGCTACAACGAACGGATGATCTTCAATGATAATTCTCTTGCCCGTGATCATGCGCCATTGAAATTTCGGTCCTCCACGCAACATGACTCTTCCTTCAGAGGTCTCTTCAGTACCGAAATTCAACACATTCAGCATTTTCTCTAATGCAAAGGCCCGGTCATCGGGATGAAAGACCTCCATTGCATTGGTCTCAAACATTTCGCTTTCATCTTTTCCAACAATTTCATCGCGATGATAGGCATTCCACCAGACAAGTCGTCCATGAGCATCATTAATAGAAAATGATCCAGGGAGACTCTCAACCATGGCTTTAGTAAAAGCTCGTTCATGAACTCCAATCCGCTCCTCTTCGAAAGAGAATGGGTCTGTTTTTTTTTCGTCACCGGTCACTGTCATTGGAGTTTCTTTTTAAGCTTTTGCAGCCGAATCACGCCTTATCGTCTTTTTTTACCATGCACACACGCCAAACACATCAGGATGCTTGGCACAGAAATTCATTTAACGACAAACTAAATAATAAAATAAAAACACACTATTCTTTCTTTTTCTTGTCTGGTATTGATCGGCAAAAACGCATATTGAGAGCTTTGGGAAGGATTGAACAAACCCGCAGCAAGCTTTAAAAAATTGGTTATAATCCCCATAATCAGACAATTCTCAACCGAACTGGTTGTATTGTCATATCAAAACCCTCAATTGTTTCTATGAGACTTTTTTTAAAAATTACCCTGATTTTTCTTCTTTCACTAACCACGGCTGCAGCTCTCTTGTTATCCTGCCTTGGCATACTGGTTTCACAACATACCGCAAACCCTGAAAAATGCGATGTCATTATTGTGCTGGGAGGCGATAATGGACTAAGGGTACGCAAGGGCGCAGAACTCTACAACGCAGGATATGCAAGCCATGTTATTCTGACAGGAATTGATGAGCGATTTTATCGTCCCAGCCACCCGAATTGGCGTGAACGCCGGATGATAGCACTTGGCGTCCCCAAAAAGTCAATCAAGGTAGATACCAAATCCAAAACCACATGGGAAGAGGCGGAGAACACGTCGAACACTATGGAAAAAAAGGGATGGAAAAGCGCTATTATCGTCAGTGACCCCCCACACATGCTCCGGCTTCATCAAACGTGGAGCCGGGCATTTAAAGGCTCGTCAAAAACATTTATTCTTGTATCGACAACCCCTTCATGGTGGAACAGAGTGCTCTGGTGGAAAAACAGACAAAGTTACCAGTTCGTAATCAGCGAGATCAAAAAAAATCTTTTCTATGCTGCTGTTTACTATTAGAAAATCAGGAGTGTCCGCCGACAACGATCCGCATGATCTTAACATTTAAAACGACGAATCGAAAAAGTTGCCACAGCAGGTTCTTCCGCCAGTAGAGCGTCCCTTTCGAAGGTACCGGTGGATAAGCCTCATCGTAGTAGGCCTTGACTTTATTCTTGCTCATAGGTTTTTGATTGTTGAATGTTATTCTTAAAAAGAACGCTTATTCCGGAATCAGCCACCAGAAGGGATAGCCCTTGGCTTTGTGGAAGAAGAGATAGTGCAGGATAACTTTCAGCCAATGCCCTGCCAGACCAGCCTCACCGAGAGAGTAGTTCATGTCACGACCCCAATCAGGATACTTCTCCCAGTCCGGAACAACCGGGAAGAGAGTCATTGAGGCACCAAGACCATCAAGTGATCCAAATCCTGCCGACACGACACATGCTGCACCCATTCTGCTCATCGATGCCTTGTGTTGATGCTCCTCGGCTCCCTGGATTTTTTCGGCAATGTTCAGCGCCACAATTTTGCCCATGACACCTGCCGGCATTCCAGTACGAGGAGCTGTCGGGAAAATCTGACGACCGCTCGGACTCGACATCGGCTTGGAGATTGGGTGCGGTGGTGCAAAAGCAATACCCGGAGCATAGATATTCTTAAACAGAGGGTTCTGGTAAATTGAGGGCCAGTCATCAGCCTCCCACTCTTCAAAAGGTTTTGCAGTATAATCGGCATCGACCTTCATGAACTTGTTCGGCGCAAACATCTTCTCGGTAATATCTGCCCCTGACTTGTCATAAGAGGTTAGTCCCACGCCTGAAAATGAGGGGATAAGCATGGCAAAATCAAATTCCTGGCTCTTCTCTTCTCCTTCGAGCGTCTCGTAATATACTTTGCCCGGATCAACCTGATGAACCCCGGCTCGCCTGATCCAGTTGATACCATACTCGGCCATAAGCGATTCAGTGAAGACCTTCGTCGGCGTGTAGTAGCCTCCCCGGTTGATAAACGCTCCCGCCATACCGAAATCGCCCAGTTCGTACTCATTTGAAATCCAGGTGATCTGTGCCTTGTCACTCAAACCAAGCTTTGAGATTTCATAGGCTACATTCAGGATGTATTCGAAGGCCGCGCCCTGGCAAGTCGCCATGGCATGACCTGTTCCGATCAGAATCCGCTGCTTCTGGCCTGCCTGCATCTTTTTGATGTTATCCTGCAGGTGCTCCCAGGCATGAGCTGCATGGCCATAGGTACAGACCGAAAAACTGTTCTTGTCCGGGCCGAGTCCTTCTGTCGCGTCAAAATTCAGCTTGGGCCCGGTAGCGTTGACCAGATAATCGTAGTCTACCATCTCCCTCTCTCCGTTTCGCACGCCGTCAGTATATTCAATCGTCACATACCCTCTTGCGCTCTGACCATCACCTTCCGGATGGATTTCAATCGCTTTGGCCTGCTTGAGGATAATTCCCCAACGGTTATACACTTTTTTCAGCTCAAAACGAACATCATCAATCGTCATCCGACCAACGCCAACCCAGATGTTTGAAGGAATCCACTGATAATATGCATTCGGGGTAACAACAACCACCTCATGATGTTTGCCAAGTTTCTTTTTGAGAAACGAAGCAGCGGTATGACCTGAAACCCCCGCTCCCAAAACAACAACTTTCGCCATAGAGTGTCAATTTTTTCAATCGTTCGAAATAAATGATCGTTTTATCCATACATGCAAAACGTTATGGGCGATTTTCCTGCGTTTATGTATATGCGGATTCACAAAAAACAAAGTAATACTATTTAAAAGCATGTCCGGGTTCAACGCCAACAGCCTTCAGGATTTTAGCAAGTGGACAGAACCCTGTAAAAGCCGCCTGAAAAAGGTTTGCACCCACAAAACCTGTAAACCAGAGCCAGTTCTGATCGTGATAGATAGAGAGGAGGACACTCGAAAACACAAAGAAGCCTGCGACGGCAAAAACAAAACGATCAATATTCATGTCAAAAATATTTTTATTATTGGGAAAGTTATAAAAAAGTACAGCAAACCCCTCAAACATGTACACAACATATTCTCGGTTCTACGATACAGAAAAAAAATTTACTTGTAACGACGCACGGCAGAAACACTCACTGACAGGAAAAGCTCTCAATCCTTGTCTTTTACACAGCGAACCGAAAATGCATTATTTTTACCCGCCTTGCCTTGCCGAAAAACCGCGTCGAAATAGCCAATAGCGCTAACCCTGACTGTTTTTGCTGTTAACTCCGTTGATGACCAGAAGCGACTGTACCCTCCTGGCGCCATAAACTCTCCATCGGTGTCCCTGCGTGCTCCGGCTGGAAGAGCGTTAAATCCGCTGCTCTTGTTCGACCCGGCACTCTGCTCTTTCCAGTGTGAGGTTGCCTTCATTGCTCCACCGGCCTTTTCTGTTCCACCAAGCAGAGTTCCCAACTCTGACCACTCGGCATCAGTGGCTACATGCCATCCCGCAGGGGCAAGACCTCTCGGATCATTGACCGCATACCAGTTATAGAGCTTTCCATAAATTTTGCCATTTTCTGCATCATTCCCGTTATAACACCAGGCTCCTGTTGTCAGTTTTGTCCACACAGCGGGATCCTTTATTTCCGGTATGATATCGCCATTACGATAGTGTGCGACATCAAGATTTTCTCCTGTCCAGTGCATTGACCCCATCTTCACAACCGTGTAGCTGTTTCCATCAATATCAGTACTCTTTTGTGGTTTACTGGTGCAACTGGCAAAAAAAAGCATACCAAGCAATACCCCGGCGCTTACAAAAACTCTTTTCTTTTGCATCGTGTTCCTCTGTTTCGTAATCATTGTGAACCTATTATCTCTTTTATTAATCAATATCAGACGCAAGCCATCCTCAGGATTTCGCTTTTAGAGCAGTAACCAAAAAAATCGGATATACAGCTCTTTTCCTCTCCCTGTTCTCCTTTTCAAGGAGATGGGCTGTTTCAAACATCGTTCTCTGAAACCCTGCCGTATGCAGCATAGCGGCAAGTTCCTCACGCTCAAACCCATGATGAACTTTTTCCAGCGGATCGTCATGAAACAGGCCATCCTCCTTGTCAAGATCTGCTATAGCAATCATACCGCCAGGAGCGAGTATGCTTGAGATGCGATTGAGAAATTCTGCCGTATCACTGATATGGTGAAGGGTCATGCTGCTGTAGATCAGATCGAAGCACTCTTCCTGTTTACCGTTCTGCAGAGATGCCAAAAGATCAATCTGCCTTGTTTCTATATTCGTGATTCCGAATCTCCGGATTTTTTCCTGAAGCACAGCAAGCATTTCCTGTGAAGTATCAATCGCTGAAATCACACTTACAAGCGGTGCAATTTCAAGAGTGACTAAACCTGTTCCGCATCCAAATTCAAGGGCTCGCATGGTTTTCGTCGGTTTGGTCGTTGCAATGATAGCCTTGGCCACAACCGAAGCAAGCTCACTTCTTCGAGGGTTCTCATCCCACTGCGATGCTTCGCGATTAAATTTATCAGGACTGTTCCAGGAATCAGGCATGGTAAACGGTAAAATAGTTAAAGATACAGGGTACTTTATGCCAAAACCCTCATACCTGAGGGAGAAATTCGGGAAGACACCCTCCCATGCGCTTCAGGGGGGCTTGGCAATGAGGACAAACTGTTTCCCTGCAAGGCTCTCCCTTCTGATGCGGAAGCTTGAGACCGCATTCGGGACATTCACAAATATTTGGACGGTCAGTAAGGGTCGAGTCGCAAAGGGAGCGAAACGTACCACCCTGAATACAGAGTTTTTTGCCGTCAACAATTGCCTCTGCAACTTTTTTATGGGCCGCCTCAAGAATACGGCCAAAAGTTGGACGAGATACCTGCATCCTTATTGCTGCATCAGCCTGGTATAACCCCTCTTTATCAGCCAATCGTATAGCCTCCAGCTCATCAAGCGTCAATACAATACTTTGCAGTTCTTCAGGAGGAACCCCTTCCGGTTTAAAACAGGTTATCCGGGGCATATCCTGAATGCTTCGGCAATGAGTCGGACGCCCGACCCGATTGGTTTTCATAAGAACAGTCTGGAAAATTTACGGTCACTATCACCGCTTTTCCGGAACCAACCACCAATAACAGAAAAAGAGAGAAAAACCTCCCTGATGCTTTTTTTAAAGACAAACCCTGCATTGTAACCCGTATCTGTACTGCAAAAAAGAGTTACAAGATTCTCGTATTCCTTCATCTTTCCCTTTTGTTCCTGCTTTGCATGCACTATTTCCGACTATCAATTCCGATCATTCCACACACACAAATACTTTCTTCACCAGTAACTCCCTGCAAATTTCAGGCTGATTATTTTGTAACTGTCTTTACAACAAATTCCGGTGGATTCAGAATATGTTTTTTCACTGCACAGAGATTGGCTGCATTGATAACAGCATCCTTGTACTTCTCGGGAAAGTCCGGAGGCAGTTCGATGGTGATCTCAATCTTTCCTATACCACGACCTGATTCACCTGTAAAATGTGATTGTACAAGACGGATACCATCTACAGGAATTCCACGGCTTTTACAAAATGAAGAGACATAGATTCCTGCACAGGTTCCGATTGAGGCAAGAAAAAGTGTGAATGGCTCAGGTGCGGAACCTTCACCTCCGGCATGTACCGACTGGTCAGTATGAATGGTAAATCCATTGAACTCAGCATCAACTTTCCTTCCGTCCCCTATCGTGATGATCATTTCACTTTTCATGGGAGCAAGTACGCTTATAGTAAGATTGAATATAAATTTCTGTTCTTAATTATAAGCATATGGTTATAATTAAGCAAGCTGCGTAATGATTTTAAACATAAAATAGTCAAAACTTGTCGGGTGCAATATGCTGGCTTAAAGCGAGAACAAATAACTCTTTTTATAAGTCTGTGATGTTGTAGATTACCCGGTATAACGTATCCCCTTCTTTTACATTTTTTTTTCGATGGTAACGGTGATTGAATTGTGGTGTCACTGGTTTTTTGTTTAGCTCGCTTCAATAAATCCGGGAAACAGGCGATATCGAGGTAGTGCTTAACTTAATTATTTATAATTTGTTACAATGAACGGAACAAAAAAGGTTTCTCTTGACAATCAAGGTGTGGGCTTTATAGAATCAGTCTGTATCAGTAAAGCAAAGGGTACCGTAAAAACAGTCGTCAGTCAGATCTCGTTGAGACCGGATTGGGGTATAGAGGGCGATGCTCATGCAGGTGATTGGCATCGTCAGGTCTCAATTCTTGCAGGTGAGAGTATTGATCGGATGCGTAAAAAAATGCCGGAACTTACTCACGGGATGTTCGCAGAAAATATTGTGACGCGAGGTATTGACCTTTCAGGCCTTATTATTGGCGATTCTCTGCTGGTCGGTGATGACGTTGTACTTGAAGTCACCCAGATCGGCAAGGAATGTCATGATTCAAAGTGTGCCATACAAAGGGCAACAGGTGAGTGCATCATGCCAAAGGAGGGGATTTTCTGTCGGGTTATGAGGGGCGGTGCGATAAAAGCGGATATGGATATACTAAAACAGGCTGAATAACGCATTTCAAAAAATTCTTTTACCCTCCAATCTCCGACATGCTGGTTCTTTGTAAACCTCCGGCTGCATGTTTACCATCTTCCGGTTTTTGAGACACCGCTTTCCTGAACAAATCACCGAGAGCCTGATGTCCGGCATTGCTGCGAAGCAGTGGGAGCAAGTTTAGCCCCTCATTTTCATAAAGGCAACTGATGATCTTCCCGTCCGAGGTAATGCGAATCTTGTTGCACTCATTGCAGAAGTTTCTTGTAAATGCCGGAATAATGGCAATCGAACCCTTATGCCCTGGCAGGGAATAACTGAAATACTGTGTTGCAGAGCCTCTGATGGCTTGAAGCCCGGGATAGTGATGTTGCAGTAACTCCCGGATTTTATCGGCCCCGAAAAATCTGCCTGTTCGCCAAATTTGATTATCATCAAACGGTTGTAACTCTATAAATCGAACAGTCACATCATAATCTTTGGTGAAATCGACAAAACGACAAATTTCATCACTGTTGATATCCCGCATCATCACGACGTTGAGTTTCACCGCTATGAGACCTGTTTTAAGAAGGTTATCAAGATTATTCCGCACCTGTCTATAGACGTCTCGCCGAGTTATGGCGTAATATCGTCCTCGATCAAGCGTGTCGATACTGAAATTGATGGTATCAAGCCCTGCATCTATCAGGGAAGGAAGAAAACGGTCAAGCAGAACACCGTTCGTTGTGAGGCCTACGGTTTTGATGGAGGGATGTTGTTTTGCCTCACGAACCAGCCCTGCAATACCCTCTCGCAGTAAAGGCTCCCCACCCGTAAAGCGCACTTTTGAAAAACCAAGTTCAGCAAGCACAGCAATAATCGTGTTGATCTCCTTTTTGTCAAGAAGTGGTACTGTGTCGGTTCTCCCTTCATGCTCTTCGCGCATGCAGTAAGAACATCTCAGATTACACCGGGAGGTAACCGCTATCCTCACATAGTCCACATGGCGATGAAACGTATCTACAAGGCAGCTCATATCTTTAACGATGATACCAAACAGAAACGCATACCTTGCGCAAGTGGATTCATTGGTCTACATCCTTGACCTCCGACTCCTTTTCCTGTACCCATTGCCTCGTTGTCATGATCCTGAGGCGATTCAGCCAATTCTTTCAAGACTCTCTTCTTCAGTTGGTAAAGCTGTGATCTGTTTTTAAAATCGCTCATAAACCGGCATTCCCTAATAATCTTTAAAAATAAAAAAATTTAATGACGGAGAAATCCTTTATCGGCAAGCCTTGAGTGAACTTTCAACAAGGATTCCCAGTAGCCGATAGGCGTCAAGAGATGTAGCTGATTTGAGATCACCAACAAACTGTGGTACCCAGCGACAAAGATGTTCCTTGATAAAATGATCTGATGAATCCTTTGCGGCTGTTGCGATAGTTTTCACTGTTGAAGCTGAAGCCAGAAAAGAGAGAAATTCAAATTCTGTGGCAATATGATCAATTAAACCTGTTTCGACACTCATCTCCCATTCACGATAGAGAGCCTGTACATCAATACTTGCCTGTCCGAGCATTCTTTTTTCCCGGTAGACAGACTCATAGGGTGGGCATGGTGTGTGAGGATAACCATTAATAAAGAGACGAGTGTACTCTGCCTGCAACATTTCCTGCTTTTCTTTTTCAAAAGATGCAATCAACCGAATGAATGAACCGGTTTTGTCATTGATTTTATCTGCAATACTCTTCAATTCAGAAAGAAATGCCTCGTTGGGATAGGCGAAAGCAAGGCTGAGAAACCTGAAGACAAATGCGTGCTGGATGGGGATAGACATAGATAACGTAAAATAAAGAAACGGCATACACTCAGTATACCCATGATGGGTTTGATACAAAAAAAGAGGCGTTTACCAGGGATATTGATAAAGCCCTGCGTTCAGGACATAAAGACGCAACAGATAACCGCCAACAAGTACAAGTGTACTTGCAAGCATAAGCAGTGATTTTGATTTATTTGAATGGCTGGCAAAAAAAATACCATACGTCTCTACAACAAGAGGAACAACAAGACCGGCAATAAAAAAACCGACGATGAAGAGAGGGCTATGAAAAAGATATTCTGCTGATTCTCTGGCTCCTGTTGGCAAAAAAAGCGCAAAATTGAAATAGGCGCCAAGAACAATCAATTCACTCACAATCAGGATAGCATCAAGCTGCTCCAGTTTTTCTGTTACCTTCCAGGATGCCTCTTGTTTTGAAATCGTTGACAACAGCAGCAGATAGGCTGCGCCGGTTGAAAATCCGGAAAAAACGAACAAAAGAGGAAGTGCCGGGGTATTCCAGAAAGAGATAGCGGGTGCGGCGGAAATCAACAGTCCTGTATAGATGGTGATAAGAAAACCTGCCGCAGATCCACCCAGTGCTGCCAGACGATTAAACCGTTCAAGCAATCCCAGAAAACCAGCAGGAATTTTTTTGATAATCGGAAGGAGTTTTGGCCACTCTTCAAGTAGCGGTATGACATAAACGATGGCCGCCAGAAAATAAAAGTTTATGAAAACAACTCCCCAGAAGATCCAGGATTTCGGATTAGTCAAAGCATAGGCAGCTTTCAGTGGCTGAAGCATATCGGCAAGGAGAAAAACGGTACCGAGAACTAAAAACCCGATTGAGGACAATACTGCAATAGAGAGCATTTTCCGGTCGCATCCCTCAAAAAGATGAAGAATCGCACCTATTGCAAAAGTAGCCCCCCCCAGTCCTCCCAAAAAAAGGTAGGTCGCAATCTGCCAGCCCCACACTTCCTGATGAACAAATGTCATGATAAGTATTCTCCTTTCTATGATGGGATATAAAATACTTTTGGAGATGTTCCAAGTCCCTGATTCAGCGCTGTCGCCTTTCCGCTTGCGGCGAGTTTGTGCACAGCACTCGACCGCTCGTCAAGATCACCGAAGATTCGGGTATGTGTCGGACAGGTAGTGACACATGCCGGTTCCCGGTGTTGTTCAATTCTGTGCTCACAAAAGGTGCATTTATCGACATGCGGAACACCGTGAGTCGAAAGATCTCCGTAAAGCTCCTTTTCTGTATCGACATCTTCACTCTCATAGGCGTAGCGGGCGTCATAAGGACAGGCTATACAGCAGGCATAGCAACCAATGCAGCGGTCATAATTGACAAGAACAATACCATCCTTTGTTATAGAGGTTGCACCGGTAGGACACGCCGACAAGCATGGGGTGTTTTCACAATGCATGCACAAGCGCGGAAGCAAGATTCTTTGAACATCCGGATACGCCCCTTTTTCTTTATCTTCAACATGCGTACGAAATTTATCGCTCCAGAACGGAGTCTGGTTTTCCGTTGTACAGGCAACCATACAAGCCTGGCATCCAACACAGGTACGCATATCTATTACCATTCCATAACGGGCCATGTGCTCTCATTCCTCCATTTAACTGTTAAATCGGCAGAACGCTTACCGTAAATTCCTGTGACATGAATGAAGCCGCAATCGGCTCAATACTGTAAGGCATAAGTTCATTCAGCGGGGTTCCTTTTCCGCCGGCAACCGAGAGCTTTTTACTGCGACTGCCGAATGAGGAGGGGAGAAAAACCGTATCTGGACGAATCATTGCTGTCGTAAAGAGTATGGCTTTTACCTTGGGTCCATAACGAAGATTCGTCACCTCAACGGTCTGGCCGTTTTTCAGCCCAAGCTCCCCTGCCCGGAGGCTGTTCATCCACAACCCCATGAATGCACCCGATTTAGGACGTGTTACCGAAGCAAGAATCGGATTATTACTGTTGGTTGAAGCATGGGAAACAACCGGCACCTTTCCATAGGTAAAATAAAATTCATTGGCATCAAGAGATGGCTTCTCCAACCCGTCGCGGACTACCCTGGGCACATAACCAAGTACAGGATTAAAGATAGGCTGCACACCCGCAGTATCAGCAAACGAGGCAAGAACCGGACTGTACAGCTCAAGTCTCCCGGAAATTGTCGGAACAGGTATTTTTCCGGGCATGTTAGATTCCTTCAGGACAGTTGCAGCATCCCTGAGCATCAGCATCCCTTTCTTGCGAATAATGGCCTCGACCTCACTGCCCGTCATCTCTTTTCCCCTCACATGACCAGCAAACTTCCCCATGGAAACATATGCGCTCTTGAGAAACGCTTCATTAAGTGGAGTTCCAGCTTTTTTTGCGGCATGGATCTCCATTCTCAGCATCTCACTGTCAAGTCCGGCATACTCGGCAACTCCATCAAGAAACGGTTCAAGCTTACCCATACGTTCCGCTATTTCACAAAGCATATCGGAGGTGTCACGCGTATTGTAAAGCGGATCAATGGCTCGCAGACGGGTAGTATATCCAAGATCCGTACTTGGTCCAAGGGGATAGAGAAGTGGCTCGTTACGCTCAAGATAGGTGTGATTGGGCAAAATAACATCGGCATAGAGCGTCGTGTCAGACGGTAGAACATCAATAGCAACGACAAGTTCAACATTTTCGTGGGAAAGAATCTCCTCCCATCGTTTGGCCGGGAAATAATGACGTATCGGATTTGCCGCATTCATCAGAAATGCCTTGACACGGTAAGGCTCCCCTTTATAGTTAAACTCGCCTCTGACCGCTTCAAGCAGACCCACATCGGCCATGGCAGGAATGAACACCGAAGGTTTTCCCTGTTTTTGCTGATCCATTGCCCACGCAAAAGAAAATGCCGGCTTTCCATGTTCCCATGCATCCGGATTTCCAAAAATATCAAGCAATGCAAAGGCAAACCCCATGCCAGGCAATTCGACCGGTGGCACATTTTCATTCCCTTTGCCATTCTGTACATTTTCCCGGAATTTTTCAGCTTTATGGTGATATTCGCCGCTCATCAGCCATCCACCCGGCTTATCGATTCCACCAACCAGCGTTTGAAGAATGGCCTGAAGGCGGCGCTGACCTATGAGATGGTGATAACGGGCGCCCATCCATCCCGGATCAACCAATGCCGGCCTGGCCTGTCCGAATTCAATGGCGATACGTCGAATGGTTGCTGCATCAATATCGGTAATGCTGGAAGCCCATTCAGGAGTGAATGGTTCAGACTCCTCAATAAAAAAGTCGAAAACCGTTTTTACTTCATGCCCATTCCAGACCAATCCTCTGGGGGCATGCAGCAAGGGCAGAATAGGACTCTTGCCTTTCGACCATTCATTGGTGTTTGTATAGGCAGGAACGGCAACGATATGCTGCCCGAGCTGGTCAAAGACACAGTATGATGATGGTTTACCGTTACTCCCCTTGTCAGTGGCCAGGCAGACAAGCCCTTTTTCATCTTTGTAGGCGAGAAAAGGCGCATTGGTATGCCGGGAAACAAAGGAGTCGTCATAAAGTTTTTCACGAAGCAGCGTATGCAGCATTGCAAGGAAAAAGGCATGATCAGTACCTGGCTTTACCGGTATCCATTCATCTGATTTGGAGGCCAATTCACTCACCCGAGGGTCGAGGCAGACCACTTTTGCACCATTTTTTCTGGCTTGTCCAAACCTGACGGCTCTTGCTGTCGAGATCGCTGCAACGGAAGCATTGTTCAGACTGAAAAGGATATAGCGTGCATTTTCAAAGTCAGCAAGAATTTCATCATGAACGTTAAAGTTGCCAGTCACAAGATCGGTGCCAAAATGACCTGCGGTAACACAATGCTGAAGAGGAGAGGCAATGATATTCGGAATCTGGAGTGTCCTGATAAAGGGTAAACTAAAGTGCATATACGAGACGCAGGCAGTCCATCCCCCCACCAGGGTTATTTCCCATGGATGAACCTTCATGAGTTTCCCGGCGATGTAGTTATATGCCTCATCCCATGTAGCTGCCCTGAAACTCCACTCTCCGCGTTTGCTGCCCTTGACCCGGATAAGCGGCTGCTTGAGACGATCAGGATCATAAGTCTGGTGTAATCCAGCCTGTCCCCGTGCGCAGATTTTGCCACGATTAAGGGGGCTCTCCGGGTTTCCTTCAATCTTGACAACGCGCCTGACACCACTTTCTATCTTCGTCTCCACGTTGATGTTACAAAACGAGGAACAGAAATTGCAAATACTTGGAACCCAAAGAACCATTCCACCGGCAGAAGCTGATTTGTTATCAAGCGAGCTATGCCCCAGGCTCCACAACGGTCGCAAAAGAGAGACACCTCCCAAGAGACCGGCAACTTTGAGGAACTGACGGCGCGTAATATTTTTATGCATAAATATTCCCCTTCAGAGCGATTTTCTTACCGCATTTTCTATAAAAAAGGAACCAAACAGCAGCTATTTTCCTGGATTATTTCTCTTGTATAACAGACGTGAACTGTAATGTAACGATGCATCGATAATGTTCCTACATCAAAATTATTTCGCGTTACACCTTTTTAACTGATTTTATTAAAATCGGTTAACTGATTTCATCCATTTCTTTTGCTGGTGACGCCATCCTTTAAAGCCATAATTTTACATCATCTTTGCTGCCACCATAAGCAACAGAGTGGTACATTTTGCGAAAAACAACCGTTACCAGTGGTTTTTCAAATTTTATCCGGTTTTATGACAATTCCTCTCTGATGTAGCAATCTGATTTCTTGAAATGGGGTTAACGAAATACTGATTTTTCAGGACACACTATCAACAGTCAAAAAAGCGGAAAGAGGACTCCTGGTATTCAATTTTTTTACAAAATCGGTTAGGCTTATTATAAGCATATGCTTATAATAGGGAGAGTGCTCTCTTTTATAAAAAAAAACAGCATCCAATATCTTAAACCATCCACAGGAGATTTGATAATGTCACTTTTCAGCAAAAAAACAGCAACCCTCGCTTTTGTGCTTGCCCTGCTCTTCCCGATACAGACAATGGCAGCAGAGCCAACAATAGCGGCTGCAGCTCAGCCTGCATCAAGCGTTGACAACACAAAAGGACTCTTTGTCATCCTCACCGATGAAGAGCCGATGACCCAGATGATGGCCCTTGTGCTTTCGACGCAGACAATCGAACAGGGTAAATCGGTACAAATTCTGCTGTGCGGTCAAGCGGGAAAACTTGCTTTAAAAAACAGCAAGCAGACCATGTTCAAGCCGATAAACAAATCGCCACAGATGCTCCTTGCAGCATTGATTGCACGCGGTGTCGCGGTTGAAGTATGTCCGCTGTTTCTGCCCAATGTCAATATGAGCGAATCTCAATTAATCAACGGCGTCAGTATCGCAAAGCCTCCGGTTATTGCCCAAAAAATGAGGGCTGAAGGTATCAAGCTCTTCACCTTTTAACCAGAAGGTCAGGGTTATCGGAAAGGTAAAAATATCTCACGAGAAAAGACTCATTCCGTGGGAATAAAATCAGTGATCATTTCGGGAGTGCGTCCTTTTTGGTGTTGCAGATAAGGAGGGAAATGGGTTTGGAATTATCCCGAAAACATCAATGCATCACGATCACGGACAATGCACTCCTGCCAATCTCTTCTTGCAACCCGGTATCGGCATAATGTAATGGTACCGGGTTCAGGAGTTTTAGCAAGACCACAGATGACAGCTATTGATCTCTAAAGGGCAGAATCACAAAATCTTGAAAGAGCTTTAACGGGTTTCTGCAATGGAGCGCTGACGAAAGTCACGGCTCAGGGTCAGGTTGCCATGAAACCAAATTTTCATTTCAACTAACATTTCAACTAAAAAAAGGAGGAGAACATTATGCGGCAGACACTGTTACAGGAGAAATACCCGGTCTACACCCTTGAACTTGATAAAAATGAAACAAACTGCAAGAGTGTTGATGAAATTTTGATGCATTTCAAGACAATAATCGAAAGTAACCCGATTGTGAAATTCATTGGAATTTTTGACCATTATGCATATACAACCACGCTACCCGACGGTTTTATTGCCGATGGAATCAGAGATGCCAAAAATATTATTTTCTGCTTTGGCAAGGAAATCAAGAATCCGGGAGTAATGGCAGTAAGGCCTCGCTCAATCGGTATTGTTGAACTCGAAAACACGTTTATTATCACATTTCTTGAAGCCCCAAACCCTGTGGCAAACGCTGCGATGGAAGAGTGGACGAAAATGTTGAAACGAGATGAGTCAATAAAATAATAACAGCTCTATCGCCCATAAGCGGAAACTATCAAAAAAAAGCTTGGAGAGTGCCGTAAGCCGGAAATTTATACGGTTTTTCAAGAACGGCATAATTTTTTCCTGCTTTCGGAATCATTGATATTCCACAGTACCCCGCCATCATGGGGAACCAGCTCTTCGATACGGGACTCTTTAAGAAAGGCTGAGAGGGAGTTGTCTCCCTCAAGATGCCGAAGAATCAGTTTCATGCGGGATTTTGGTTCATAGCAGGCACAGAGCGGCTCAAGGCAACCTGACTGCGGGTTTCTGAAGGCCGTAGCGAAACGCAGGGGATTGCGTTTCGAAGTGAGTTGCTGGAGAGTTGCCTCATCAAGGCGAGGCAGATCACATGCAGCAACAACCCATGCAGCGTCGGGAGAATACCGTTGTGCAGAGAGCAGCCCCCCCATAGGTCCAATGCTGAGGTAAGAGTCGGTGATAAGGGGCATACCAAAATGGCGGTATGTATCCGCCTGTTCCTCGCGGCAGGAGACGAAAACCTCACAGCATTTTTGTCGCAAAAGCGCGGCAGTGTGAACAAGCTGATTATTGGGATGGTATGCAAGAAGCGCCTTGTCACTCCCCATGCGTACACTGCGTCCTCCAGCCAGGACGAGACCATACAGCGGACTTTCTTTCCGGGATCGATCAAGCAAGAGTGTTTCAAGAAAGGCCGCAAGGGCGCCGATATCGTCCCGAGACAAAACAGGGATGCTGAATGAAGCATAGGTAGCCGGATCATCCGGCACGACGAGGGCGACTACATGGGTGAGGCTTCCCTTTCCGACAAGATCAACTATCTTGCGTTCCCGGTCAACCAGAACCAGTTTCGGCAGTGAAAGCTCCTTGAGCCCTTCGACAATGAGTAAATCGTGGTCTGAAAAAGCATGACGCTCAAGCAGCGGAGTACCAGGGCTGTGCCCGGTAATCAATGCCCGTTTTTCAGGATCAGAGATCATGACTGTGGATGCCCCGGCCAGAGCGACCACATGGGAATCTTTGCCTTCGCGGTCGATGTCGAACCTGTGGCAACCATGCTTATAGTAGGCAATGGAGAACCTTGCTGAAAGCTGGCGAACGATGGCAGCAATCAACGTCGTCTTTCCGGAACCGGAATATCCACAAAAGGCTATTTCAAACGGATGAAACTGCATGGCGCTAAAGATCTGACCAGGGAAGCATCGCACAAAGCACCTCAGTGCCACCGGCAAGCGTCTCAAAAGAGGGTTCTGCTTCAATCAGGCAATTCGAGCCCACAACCGATGTTATCATATGGGATTCAACTTTCGGAGATATTCTGCACCAAAGCCTCCCCTCTTCAGCCCGCACACGTCCGAGAAGAAAACGGTGGCGCTTCTTATCTGAAGGAAAAGGTTCCTCAAGAGTTGCCCGAAATTTTTCAGGTGCCGATTTTCCTGCCAGGGCGCAGATCGCCGGGATGCAATACTCCACAAAACAAACCAGCGCAGAAACAGGGTTACCAGGGAGGGAAAAAACTGCTTTCCCTTCGGATGAAGAACCAAAATAGAGAGGCTTACCCGGTTTTTGAGCAACATTCCAGAACTTTTTTATAACACCAAGTGCCGAAAGTTCCTGCTGGACAAAGTCATATTCTCCTTGTGAGATACCGCCAGCAGTAAGAAGCAGGTCACATTCGCCGAGAGCACGAGCGAGCAACTCCCGTAACGCCACTCTCTCATCAGGAGCATGGTGAGCCATGGCAGGCTCAATACCGACTGAGCGACAAGCTGCTTCAAGTAAAAAGCGGTTGCAGTTATAGATCTCAGCACCACGCAGCTCTTCACCCGGGAAGCGAACTTCATCACCAACTGTAACGATTGAAATCCTCGGCTTTTTGAAAACTGCTGCCGATGCAATACCCAATGAGGCAAGAACAGCGATTTCAGAGGGCGAGAGAAATGTCCCTTTACGAAGAACGATTTCACCCATAGCGACCTCTTCACCACGGTAACGCACATTAGCCCTCTCTTTCGGCGCCTTGTAAATATCAACAAATTCAGTACCAAAGCCGCTACTCTCTTCAAACGCCACCACTGTGTCAGCTCCTTCCGGGAGTGGTGCACCCGTCATGATCTCCGCACAGCAACCGAAAGCAATCGGCTCGGTTGACAAAGTACCAGCCGGTATCTTTTGTGTAACATGGAGCGGAGTCGGAAGCTGCCTCGAAGCAGTGGAAATATCACTCCATTTGAGAGCAAAACCATCCATTGCTGCATTGGTAAAACGAGGAAGCGAAAAGGGCGCCGTCATCTCCAGCGCAAGCACTCTTCCCTGAAGCTGACCAAGCGGCAGCTCCTCTATGCCCAATGGCACAACTGTTTGACTGATAAGGCTGTGAGCCTCCTGAACGGTTATCATCATGAATGTCCCTCACCTTTCATCATGGTAAAAGCATGAAACAGTGCAGGTAAAAGCACCTCAATCGCATCACCTGCCGCACCTGTGCTTCCGGGTAAACAAATCACCATCGTCGAGCCCACCATACCGGCGACAAGCCTCGAAAGCATTGCCGTCCTGGTTTTTCCCTGTCCCCAGTTAAAAAGAGCCTGCTCAATTCCCGGCAATCTCCGTGAAAATTTAGGAAGCAGCGCATCAACGGTTACATCACGAGGCCCGAGGCCTGTTCCTCCTGTTGTGACGATAAGCTCGACACATCCTGCTGTCCACTCATCAATAACCGCAATAATTTCCTCCTGATTGTCGGCTATAACCTTCACCTCGCCTATCGGGCAACCGGCTGCCTCAAACCCTTCACGCAACAGTTGACCCGAACGGTCGACTGCTCGTCCGGAAGAGACGGAGTCCGACACAACAATAATGGATGTTTTCGGTCGGTAACCCTCAGTTACGGAAGACTTCCCGCCTGTTTTCGTTTCAAGTTTTATCGAACCAATCTCCATGCTCTTGTCAACAGCCTTGCACATGTCATAGATCGTCAGCGCGGCTACTGATACTGCAGTCAAAGCCTCCATCTCCACTCCGGTCGCCTCCCTGGTTTTCACCGTCGCGACAATGACAATACGCTCTTTCCGGACATCAAAAACAATATCAGCCCATGAGAGATTGAGCTGATGGCAAAGAGGAATAAGGTGGGCTGTATTTTTTGCAGCCAAAATACCGGCAAGCTTGGCCGTGGTCAGAACATTCCCTTTCGGAAAGCCGTCAAGAGAGAGAAGCTCAATTGTTTCCGGCTGCATCAGGATAAAGCCGGATGCCCTCGCAACTCTGAGCGTACCCGGCTTTCCGGAAACATCAACCATAGTAATGTCACCGCTCTTGTCCAAATGTGTAAAGCTCATGGGGCCTCTCTGTTTGAGAATCTCATCTTCCAATTTATTCACTGAAAGGGATGACTCTTATTTCAAAATAATGTCAATCTATATAACTCTGCCTAAAAAAAGAATCCAGCAACAAGAATACTCTTTTCCGCGCTCATCTACCGCCTGATCATCGTCACAAACAGTTGGCGCAGCTCTCCTATATGAAGTACCCTCCTCTTCGGCAATCAAAACCCTTCACACTCAGTTTCGACCTGACAAAAGGAGGTAACCCCCTGTTCCTCTTTAATGAATCTGAGAGCCTCTTTGCTCTGCTCATGCCTTATCAGTTTTAATCAGTTCCTGGGGTGATTTTCCCTCCCCGGCCTCTTCATGGGTACGGCCATCACGAATATGATAGATCCGCTTGAAGGTGGGGATGATTTTTTCGTCGTGGGTGACAATAATAATGGCGGTCTCATACTGACGAGCCATATCGTTGAGAATACCGATCACGGCAAGCGCCCTCTGACTGTCGAGAGGAGCCGTTGGTTCATCAGCAAGGATTACCGGAGGGTGGTTGACAAGCGCTCTGGCAATAGCCACTCGCTGCTGTTCACCGCCGGAAAGCTGTGACGGCATGGCTTTCGCCCGATGTCCAACATCAAGTGCCTCAAGCAGCTCGACGGCTCTTTTGCGGGCAATGCTGTTACGCTCACCGGCAAGCATCGGCAGCAGTGCTACATTATCGATCACGTCAAGAAAGGGAATGAGATATGGCGCCTGAAACACAAACCCTATCTTATCCCGCCGCAACGCACGCAAATCCTTGATTTTCCACTTTCCATCATAGATAATCATCTCCCCAAGCCTCATCCGTCCAGCCGAGGGCTCGATTACAGCCCCAAGACATTTCAGCAAGGTACTTTTCCCCGATCCTGAAGGACCAACAAGCCCGACAACCTCTCCGGGAGCAACCTGCATCTCAACCCCCTTCAAGGCATCCACCAGGGTGTCACCGCTTCCATACTGTTTTTTCAGTCCCTCAATGATAATACCTCTTGTATGCATCTCAACCTCCTATAGCTTCAGCAGGATCAACCCTGAGAGCTGCTGTAATGGCCAGTATACTTGCCAGAACAGAGATCACCATGACAGCGATAAAGCCTCTTATGGCATCACCTGGTTCAAGAAGAACATATCTTGGAAAAAAAGGAGACCAGAGTGTTGCGGCTATTTTGCCAACGACAAAGCCAATTGCTCCGAGCCCCAATGCCTGCTGAAGGATCATGCTTGCAATCACCCTGTTTCTTGTCCCGATCAACTTCAGCACCGCAATCTCCCTAATCTTTGCCATCGTCATGGTGTAGATAATAAATGCTACAATAGCAGCGCTGACTATGGAGAGAATGACCAGAAACATCCCGATCTGTTTGGCTGATGTCGCAATAAGTTTATCAACAAGAATAGTCCTCATCTGTGACCGGGTATAGACCTGCAACCGTTTCCATCGCTGAATATTTTTAGCCATGATTTCAGGATCATATTCAGGTTTCAACTGTACCAGAACAGCATTGACGTAACTATTTGTTGTCTGAGAGGCAATAACAGCCTCAAGCAGCCCCGGTACTGCGGGACGGTTAAAGAGAGGATTTGCTTCCGTACGTCGTCGCTGCTGAAGAAGTGCATCATTATCCTTGAGAAACTGTGCCTGCTGCGCCTCTTTTAATGGAATAAAAACCATCGGGTCACCGCCCGATGAAACCATGCGTCGGGTAAGCCCAATAACCCGATAGCGGTTACGGCGAATAGTAATGGTATCACCAAGGGAAAATCCAGCCTTAACATCCGCAACCGCCTCATAGCGGCTTCCGGTAAGGTGATGACCGGCGACGAGAAAGCCAGGCTGGCCTGGTTCGCCCGCTCCGCCTGGAACAATACCGACCACCATTGCCCGGACATCACTGTCAGCATGGCGCACCTGCATGGTGAGGTAGGTCACGTTTGACGCCCTGGCGACCCCCTGCATTCCGAGAATACTCCGGTAGGTATCCTCATAAATACTTGATGGTTCGGCATAAGGCCCAAGCGTCCCTTGCTGCACAACCCAGAGATCAGCCCCACTGCTCTCAATCAGGACGTTGGCATCATCAACCATTCCCCGATAGATACCAGCCATACTCAGTGTCACTCCAATCAGCAGACCAAGGCCAACACCAGTCAAAAGAAAACGGCCCCATCCATGCAGAATATCGCGTCCGGCAAGAGATATCACAGGGTACCATCCTTTCTCTTTCGATCAAGAATCGAAATGCGGCTTCCAGCATGCAAAACGCTTTTACTGTACACCACCACTCTTGCTCCAGCTTTTAATCCTCCAAGAATCTGCAGATTGCCATCACGATCAGCCATGCCGGTGCGAACCTCCGCAAAATGAAGCCTGGAACCCTCAACAACCCATACACCAAGACGGCCATCAACTCGATGTACACTTGCGTTGGGGACAACGGGAAGTTCTGGCAAAGGAGGAAGCAAAACCGTAACCTCACAGAGTTCGCCAACCGGTGGCAGTGGATTGGGTAAAACAGTAAAGAGAACTTTTGCGAGAAGCTCCTCTGTTATCCGGTCAGCGAGGGGCTCAACCCTCTCGACAAAACCGGAAAAAATATGACCCGGTTGAGAACGAAGTGTTATCCGTGCAGGAAGAGCCGCTTTCAGGCCTGCGCTCTGCAATTGATCGAAACGCACATCAATCCAGAGGCTTCGCGGATTGATCATCTCGATGATGGTCTGACCGGATAACACCGTATTCCCCGGCTCTGCATCACGGGCTGTTACCAGACCATCCACCGGCGCTATGAGCAGCAAATTATGACGTTGCTTCACCAATCCCTGATATTCTGCCTTGAGTGAAGCGAGCTCTTGACGTGCCGCATGGACTCCAGCATCAGCGCCTGAAACAGATGCTCGGGCTATCTCTGCCTCCTGATGCTTCGCTTCAGCCAACTCTGCACTCACAGCACGAGCAGAAAGGAGCAAACCATAACGTTTTTCCTGTCCACCGGCAAACTCTTTCCTTGTATCGGCATCGCGAAGCTGTGCCTCGGCAGATTTTATCTGGGCCTCTGCCCGTTTGATAACGGAGAGTTGAGCGCTCAAACGCTCATCAAGATCAACCGGATCTATCTCCCCCATGACCTGACCGGCGCGAACAACATCTCCCACTTCAACATTGATGAGCTTGATCCTGCCTGCAGCTACAGAGCCGATCCGATACGCATATCTTGCCTCAAGAGTACCGATACCAAACAACACGGGACGAATCTGTTTTGTTTCAACAGTGACAACCGTTACCGGCACGGGAGCAAGAGGACCCGAGCGCAATGCCACATAGACAAAAAGCAGGAGAAGAGGTGCCAGAACGGCAAGCAATCCCACCATTTTTTTATTGATTGTCTTTATTTTCATTGTTCTCTCTTTTTAATTGCCTGCAGGAAAAGAGCAAACACAGGTTTGGCGTTGCTGAGCATCTTTGATGTGTCTCCCGCTATAAGTGACTGCATCACCAAGCCCTGAACTATCCCTATAAACAGTACGGATGCTGATGACACATCAAGGCCAGGGTGAATTTTTCCCTGAGCAATTCCTTTTTTAAAGAGTTTTTCAAGGCGCCCACTATAACTCGCCAGCATGGTTTCTACAATTTTTTTTGCCGACGATTTATCCGGTCGCTGCAGTTCAGCAAAGATCATTCTTGGCACACCCGGATGCTGTACAACAAAATCAAGATGGGTCATGAACATAAGTTCAAGAGCCTCTATAGCCGATTCAGTATTTTCAATAACCCTGTCAATCCTTCCAAGCAACTGACTGGCAAGCCACTCCATCACCGACTGCCATAACGCATTCTTGGTTGGAAAATGGCGGAACAAGGCGCCTTGCGTCAAATTCATCCTTTCTGCAATCTGCAACGTCGTAATATGTTCCGGGTTTTTTTCAGCAGCAAGTTGAATAACCGCCTCAACCGTAACCAACCGCCTTTTCTCAGCCGAAAGATTTTTTATCGCTCTTTTCATATTCTGTTTCTGCTTCTGCTTTTCCCTTAAAAGAAAGTAATCAATTACTATCTTTTGAGCTATAAAAAAAATAGAAAACGCCTGCATCTATCATTTATTCATCAGAATCGTTACCCTGTCGGCTATCCGTCTGGTCAGATCGGAAGCTCCGACAATCTCATGACTTCTTGGTGCGTTACTATTGACTGATTTTGAAACAAATTACCCAATAACCTGCAGACGAGCGCTGACACCCTGCCGCAAAAACAGGTACGCTATACTTGGTAGATGACTTTCATATGCTATATTATAAGCATATGCTTATAAAGCAACTCGATCCCGCTATGCAGTACAATAAATCCAATAAATAAAACAATGAAAGTAATTATCCCTTTAATTGAACAGGCTGATCTGAACTCAAAATTGAGTGAACATTTCGGCAGCGCACCCTTTTTTGCAGTTGCAGATATGGAAAAAAATGCAATTGAAATTATTCCAAACGCTTCGATGCATCATGAGCACGGACAATGTACTCCTGCTGATTTCTTCTCACAACTTGGCATTGACGCGGTACTGTGCAACGGAATCGGGGCTGGAGCTATCGCAAGGCTGCAGATGATGGGTATCGATGTCTACATGGCGGAACTATCGAAAACTCTTCAAGAGGCTTTAACGCGCTTCAGCAATGGGCTGTTAGCTAAAGTAACCCCACAACAAGCCTGTCAGGGTCATAGCTGCCATTAAACCAACATGAGCCCATCACCCCTCTTGAGAGATCAAACCCTGCTGTAAGCGCAATGGCAAGCCGGAAAAAACGCGGAAACGCGAAACAGGATTCCGGCTTGCCATAACCTTGCAGAGAGACTGGTGTTAGACCATCTGTCTGCAAAGTGATACGGCTTAAGGCACTTTTCGCCTTACTCGCTCTTGATTCAACCAATAGAAAGCCTCTCCCGGTTTCGCTCTTTTTTTACCGCTTGGTCATCGTTTCAAGCAATCGCCGCAACTCTCTCATCTCAATACCATTCTCTTCGGCAATTGTTTTGAGCGATGTATCCGTTTTCGCCTCAACCCCTTTCTGGCGGAGTGCAAGCTGCAGTGAAGTCGCTGATACACCTGCTTCGTCGGCTATCTGCTGCAGGGTTTTTTGTCCAAAACCCTTTCCACTAAATTGTGATCCTTTTCTTTCTGCTGGAGCAAGAATGCTGTAAACTTTTTCTGCCGCCATACCATTTTTTTCGGCGATCTCAGCAAGAGACTCATTAACCGATACCACTTTTAATCCTGATTTTTCGAGCTTTATTTTCAATGCTTCAGGATCACCACCAAGGCCCGGCTGTTGCGAAAGCTGTGTCAGGCTCATAAGCTCAGCATGAGGTACCGGCGCTTGCCCTTCTTTACGCTCCCATGAGCCCGATATACGATTACCAAACTCTATGATCGCTGTAAAAGGCTGAGTCCCGTAAAAGGTGCCTATTCCGAAAAAGAGCGAAAGGAGAAGTATGGAAACCAGTTCTGCCGGACTTTTAATTCCCTGGGTTGTTTTTGACTTGATGTAGGAAAAAAAACCCTTCCAGTTAATAACAAAAAGATGAAACAGGGAAAGCACGCCAAAAGCAAATCCAAAAATAAGATGCTGATTTTTCCAGTCTGTTCTTGTGAGACCCATCAACCGCCAGTCTGTCCAGTTTGCAACCCTGCCGGGAGGGGCAATATAGAGGAATATACCTGAAATCAGCAGCACAAAAAACGCAATAAAAAGACCAAAACTGATAAACACCCGCCAACTGAATTTCTTTTTCATTTCATACCCGAAGATAACCTGTTACTGAACGTCAACCCTCACCTTTAACTATATTGAACGAACGTTGTGTGCTCAATATTGGTTCATTCGTCCTTTGTTTCTTAAACCTCCACAAGCTCCTGTCGCCGGATTATACTGATCCCAAACCCATCCGGCTACAACTCTCAATTCCGGTTCTGAAAGTGGAGATGGCGGCATCAGCCCAAATCGTGTAATAGCTTGTGACTCAACGGCATTTTGCGTATTTGGTGATTTCAGAAATGCGACCATATGATTGACTCCCTCCTCTTTCGTTTTAAATTTTATACGATATCGAGAAGCAAGAGGAGCTATCGGAGGAGCTGATTTTGGTGGAGGGCTTACCGTATGACAAACACTGCAGTTCCTCTCAAAAATTGCCTGACCATCCAACGTTTTCGTTGCCGCATCTGCAGCCGGGTTTATAAATAATGCCATACCCATAACCAATACCAATCGTTTCATAACGTTATCATCATTAAATTTTAGCGATTTATCTCTCTTCAAGCTTATCTTCTTCCCCGTCCCTGACGGACTCCGTTACCAGAACCTCTCCCGAACCCACCATTTCCCGCACCATTCATGATCATCCAGCCACCACCCTGCCGGTTAAAACCTCCCCGGCCAAAACTATTTCCACTCCCGTCACACATCCTCCCGTCGGGAATACCATCACCATCACTGTCCCGAATCAGATCATTTAAGCCATCACCATCTTCATCAAGAAATTGCAGCTTTTTTGGCGATTCATTTTTTTGCATCCCCTGCTGCTTCAGGTTGACTGTTGCCTGCTCTTCGGCAAATGCCTCTCGGACAAAAGAGCCCATAGAGAGGGCAAAAACAACAATAGTTACTGTTTTGGCAACAAACATAATCTTCTCTTGAAAAGTATTCCAGGCGGAGGAGCTTTCACAGGGAAGCTCCCTTACCTGAAATAATGGTTACAAATTCAATCAACGAACTGCTCTTCCAGCGCCATGAGGGCCTGTGCCATCAAGGATTGGTGTACCTGTTCCTGTCCCTGAAACGGCTCCACGACCACTGCCTGTACCATCCTGAGGACGGACATAATCAGCATCCAGACGGTTGATAACTCCATCGCCATCGGCATCAAGTGCCCTGTCGTTAACGCCATCACCATTAAGATCAACAAAATTGCTCATCCCCCCCCCACCGATCATACTCATTCCCTGATTCTGTGGACCCTTCGCAAAAACCTGACTGCTCTGTGAAAAGAAAAATACCATTCCGGCAACCGCAAGCATACCAATAATTTTTTTCATGAGAACTCCTGTTTAAATGGATAATGTTATCGTTCTGAAAGCGGAACACTCTTCCCTGTTCATTCCGCCATCACTATCCATAACATCAAATTGCGTGCCAGAAACGGGTCAATAGTCTTATCTATTGATAATCATAGATTTTAAAATTATGGGCCCTGCGTTTTTTGCCTCAGTATTCTCCGAAGTATCGACTGGTTCGTCGCAAAATCGACCATATCGTCGTCACTGTAGTCAAAAAAAACCGCTCGCCGAAAGATTATTTCATTCCATATTTTTTCAGCTTGTATCGCAGATGTCTTTCGCCTATTCCCAGCCGTTCGGATGCGCGTGTCTGCACATTACCAGCCTCTTTCAGTGCTGCAAGAATCAATGATTTCTCAAAAGCTTCCACCTTTTCGATGAACGTTCCCTCCATTTCGAGGGGTGATGCTTTTTCGGAAAAGGCTTCATGAACCCGTAACGGCAAATCGTCACGGGTAATGATCTCCGCGCGACAAAGCACAATGGACTGCTGTATAATATTTTCAAGTTCACGAACATTGCCCGGGTAGGGATATTTCATAAGCGTATCCATTGCCTCCCTTGAAATACCGGTAATCCGTTTCTTGTTTTCGGAAGCAAAGCGCGAGATAAATGAGTCGATAAGTGGAGGAATATCAGCCCTGCGTTCCCTGAGTGGAGGAATTCTGATAGCAACAACGTTCAGGCGATAGAAAAGATCTTCCCGGAATTTCCCTTCTCGCACCATCGCCTCCAAATCCCGGTTGGTTGCTGCAACAATGCGCGCATTTGTCTGAAGAGAATGAGAACTCCCGACACGTTCAAATGATTTTTCCTGCAAAACCCTGAGCAGTTTGACCTGCAAGGCCAGTGGTATTTCGCCAACTTCATCAATAAAGAGGGTTCCTCCTTCAGCCATTTCAAAACGCCCTTTGCGTTGACGATCAGCTCCCGTAAACGCACCCTTCTCATGGCCGAAAAGTTCACTTTCAAGCAAATTTTCAGGCAGCGCTGCACAGTTGACGGCAACAAAAGGTTTTTCATGATGGGAACCTGCAAAATGAACCGCTTTGGCGATCAGCTCCTTGCCTGTTCCGGTTTCACCGGTAATAAGAACAGGTGCGTTGCTCGAAGCTACCCGCCCGGCAATATTGAGTACCTGGCTCATTGCTGTTGATTGTGAAACAATCCCCTCGAAACTGAAGCGCTCTGAAAGTTGCTGGCGAAGCTGGCGGTTTTCACTGACAAGTAACTTCCGTTCCAGTGTGTTACGGATCATAAGCTGAAGCTGGCAAAGATCAATGGGTTTGGTAATATAGTCCACCGCTCCCAGCTTCATAGCCTCTGTTGCCGACTCAATACTGCCATATGCGGTCATGATAATCACTTCAATACCGGGATTCAGTTTTTTGAGCGCATCGAGAAGTTCCACACCGCTCATTGCGGGCATTTTGAAGTCAGTCAGCACAATATCGACAGCATGCTCCCTTGCTATGACCAATGCCTCAACCGGCCGTGATGAGGTAAGCACATGATAGCCTTGTTTGGATAAATAACCGGCAATGCTCTCCAGTTGTACCTTTTCATCTTCGACAACAAGAATGGTATGACTCATGCTCCAACCTGGTTTATGTTGTTATCATGACGAACTATTCCGCCAGAGGCAATTTGATCCTGAAGCAGCTCCCCTGATGCTCTTCACTCTCAATTTCAATAATACCGCCATGTGACTGAATAATCTGATTTGCAATACTCAGCCCCATACCCGTCCCTTCATCCTTTGTCGTGAAATAGAGGTTGAAGATCCGGGCTCTCTCTTTTTCGGGAATTCCTCGGCCAGTATCGACAATCTCAATAAGCGCCTGGTTTTCACGGCAGAAAAGAGAAACCGTAATCTCTCCCCCTTCCTCTGTGGCTTCAACCGCATTTTGTACAAGATTGAGCAGCGCCTGCCGCATCTGTTCATGATCAATGTTTACCATTGCTCCACAATCGGTGTTCAGGGAGAATCTGATCCCTTTTGCATCAGCTTCCCCCTGAAGAAGATGACGATAGGAGAGCATAAACTCATCCAGATCACTCTTGATCATGATGAGTTTTGAGGGACGGGCAAATTTCAAAAATCGCTGGATAATGGCATTGACGCGATACACCTCGGAGACCACGGCACGAACAAGCTGGCGGTATTCCTCTTCATCCGCCGTCGGTGAAAACTCTATAGCAAGCCGCTGCGCAAGAATCCCTATGGCATTAAGAGGGTTTCGGATTTCATGGGCAACTCCGGATGCAAGCTCACCCATTGCACTGAGCTTTTCCTGACGATTGATGATTCGCTGCATCGATCGCTGTTCGCTCAGATCCCGAAAAACGCCAAGGGCTCCTTCAACAGAGCGGTCAACGCCTGTAATAAGCGTGAAATTACCAGCAAGAAAGAGGGTTTTGCCTCCAACGATACACTCAAGTTCCCTGTGGAGCGATACTCTTTTTTCAGCCATGATGATTGAGAAAAACTCCGCGCATTCTGGCAGTATTTGCGCCACCGGTTTGTTGAGGGCATTGAGGGAGGAGAGGGCAAAAAGCCTTTCCGAGGCTCCATTCACAAGAGTGATAGAACAATCTGCATTGACCGCCACAACAGCATCTGCCATACTCTCCAGTATGGTTGATGAAAAAGTCTGCGCACGCTGATAAGCTTGTGCCATACGAAGCTCACTCCTGCGGGTCATCACCAGATTCAGCATAACGAGAGCAGCGAAACAGAAGAGAAAGGCAAGCATGATAAAGCGGGTGCGCAGCTTTGTCAGGGCAATGGTAAAATGATCAGTTTTGAGACCGATGCGAAGCAACCCAACATTGATATCCTGATAAAAAAATGGTTTGACGACTTCAAAAACCTTGCGCCCGTCAAATATTGTAAATCGGGTTGTTGGCTTTTTCTGTAAAAGAGCCTTTGCCAGAACCGTATCCGAGAGAAGAGGCTCTGCTCCGGTAACATTTGGTGTAGCAGCCAGAATGGCCGTCGTATCCTGCCAGATGATATAATCAATACCCGTTGTATCAGCCCCAATGCGCTGAATAAGTCGTCCAACCCCAAGTTGACGACGAAGATTGATTAACCTTGACGCATCAATATTGCCGGTAATCGCACCACCCCGGCTCCGGGCAACAGCAACAACCAGCCGTGCCCCTCTTTTGGAAGAACTCTCTCTGATGCCGACAACAAGAGAGTCTGTCTGCCGTGAAAAAATCGGTTGTAACTCCAGTTTCGGATCACATTGCTGGGCCATCGGGTCATGATCGGGCGGAGTATTGAAAGCAATCCTCTTTCCGTTACGATCAAAAATATTGATGCGATAGATTCCTCCCGATCCGGCAATTTCAGTCAAATCTGCAGAGGTCAGAGCTGTTTTTTTATCAATACGATCAAGAAGCCTCAACTGGCTCATGAGGCTCCCGGTAAGCAGCGAGCTATTCTCATTGTAGCCTGTAATAGCATTTTCAGCACCTTCGTTCAATGCATGAATAAGCAAGGTAGCCTCTTCACGCATGATATGCTCAATTTCCGATTTCCGATATTGATACTCAAAAAGGGTCGTACCAAAAAAAAGCGCCACCAGAAAGAGAAACAATCCGGCAAAATACTTCGACGGAATCACCAACGGCCATTTTCCTCGAAGCTCCTGTTTTTTCACGGTATCCTGCCAGTTGGTTAATCAGATCACAAAGGATAATGGTCGCCCATCCATGGCCAACTGCGAATGAGTTACATCATCTTTGGAACGTAGTAAAAAATCGTCTGAAAAAGCGGATTTTGTTATCCCGACCCCCTGTTTGCGTTGCAGGGCACAAAAGAGGCTTAGGGTATATTTATCGTATCAGCTTGGAAAACATGAAAATATTGTGTTTTATTAGCAGGTGACCGGTCAGGATCGGATAGCGTAAACTGATAATTGCCATAAACAAGAGAACAACGCTCTTTTCTGTGCGTACCTGCTCATCCTCTTCCTTGACGGATTTTCTGCTTTGCGCCTTTTGCAGAAAAAGTTGTGCCGCAAAATCCATGGATATCAGAACACTCTCTTCAACAATCAAAACAGCCGCCATATGTCAAAAAATGCCTTAGTAGAAAAAATTGCCGATCAGGCTCAACTGAGCAAAATTGACGCCGATCGCGCCCTCAAAGCCTTTGTCACTATTGTTTCAGACTCTTTGAAAAATGGTGTTGATGTTCCCCTTGCCGGATTCGGCACATTCACGATTGTCGACCGCGCTGAACGGGAAGGGCGCAATCCCATGACCGGCGAGGCAATTACCATTGCTGCAAAAAAGGTTGTCAAGTTTAAACCAGGAAAAGCTTTGAAAATGGATATCGGCGCATAATACCAGAATTTTTTGCTGCCCGGGTTCTCTGCAAGTCCATCATCTGGCAGTAATTGGTGGACTTATTTTTTGCCTCCTCCAGCACAACTGAAGAGAGTACTCCTGCTTGCATAAAAGATAATTCGTCCCAAAAAGAACTCCCCGATTAGCTATATTAAGCCCCCTGGAATCATTAACCTACACGCAGTACAGTGCTCATGGAACATGGACCTGGAAAAAAACCGGAATGGTTGAAAATAAGGTTATCCTCCGGTGCATCGTTTGCTTCAACAAAACGACTGCTTGACCGTCACAGTCTGCATACCGTCTGTCGTTCGGCAATGTGCCCCAACTTGCAGGAGTGCTGGTCACGCGGTACAGCAACCTTCCTCCTTCTCGGAACAGTCTGCACACGAAACTGCAGATTCTGTGCCGTTGGCAAGGCTTCAAACCCACTGGCACCTGATCCCCGTGAACCTGAAAAAATTGCCCTTGCTGTTCACTCCATGCAACTGAAGCACACCGTCCTGACCAGTGTCACCCGTGACGATTTGCCTGACGGAGGTGCAGAATACTGGGTGGCAACGATTCGTGCCATCCGTACCCTGAACCCGTCAGTGACCATCGAATGCCTCATTCCTGATTTCGAAGGTAATGAACGCGCAATGGATCTCGTCATGGCGGAGCTTCCTGAAATTCTGAACCACAATATTGAAACCGTACCCTCCCTTTATACGAAGGTTCGCCCGCAGGCAAACTACGCAACATCACTTCGTCTGTTGCAACGGGCAAAAGAGATGCACGGTCTTACCACAAAATCAGGAATGATGGTGGGTATGGGTGAAACTGCAGAGGAGGTGGCGATCTCGCTTGGTGACCTTATCCTTCATGGGTGCGACATGGTAACGATCGGCCAGTATTTACAGCCCTCCGCCCTGCATCTGCCAGTCGAACGCTACATCACACCGGAAGAGTTTGAGCAGTACCGGAGCTTTGCAGAAGGAGCTGGCTTCCGGCACGTCCAATCCGGCCCTTTCGTCCGAAGCTCCTATCATGCGGAAGCATTGACCAAGAAAACAGAAACAGTTTGTTCATCCATTTAACCCTCACCTGAATCATGGAACTATCGGTACCAATGATGATTTATGCCTACTGGGCCTTTGCATTTCTTGTTGGCATCATCTTTTTCAAAAAAGATATTCTGACATTCAACCGAGAATTTGACACAAGAAGAGTCTCGCTGCTGGTTGCCTCTGTCATCGTGGTTGCAATCAATGCCTGGGTTTATTCCCATTCCACAACCGATGGGGGACGTGCACTCGATTGGCCTACCGTTCTGGTATTCAGTATCGGCAACGGCATTGCCGAAACCTTCATGTTTTATGCTCTTTTTCGTCTTGGTACAGCTCTTGCTGGTCGCTTCACGCAAAACCCCTGGGCACTTTTTATCACGGGCTTCCTGTTTTTCATAATCTACAGCGGCCTCATCCACGGTCTCTTCTGGATCAATATTCTCCCGGAACATGTCGTCCAGACAAGCATCTATAAACCTTTTTTCATGCCGGTACAGATGCTCATTGCCGGAAGCTGGGCCCTGAGTTTTTTCTGGTATCGCGATATCAGAAGTGTCATCTTTCTGCACGCACTGGTTGACTTGACCATGGTCTGTAACGTCAAGTTTTCACTGTTCAACTGAACACATTTGTCAATCCGGCATCCTGCAAAACCAGCATATCCTACCCCTCCCTGGCACCTCAATACATGAGAAGAGCAATTGTTGAGGTGCCAGAAAGCCATAACTCAAAACTGAAAACACTCATGATACAAGTTAACGGAACCATCCTCGTTGTCGGTGCTACCGGCAGAACGGGAGAGTGGATAGTCAAACGCCTGCAGAGTCATAACCTCGACTACCATCTCTTTGTCCGATCGGGTAAAAAAGCGCTTGAGCTTTTCGGTCCTCAAATCATCGACAAACTCACTATCGGTTCTCTTGAGCATCCTGAAGAGATCAAGGCTGCATTGCGTCATGCTGATGCCGTGATCTGCGCCATCGGCGGCAAGGTAACCGATCCAGAAGCCCCGCCTCCATCAGCCATCGACCGTGACGGAGTCATCAGGCTGGCGACACTTGCCAAAGAGCAGGGCATCAAGCGCTTTGTGCTCATAAGCTCTCTCGGAGTAACCAAACCTGATCACCCCCTGAACAAATATGGCCAAGTACTCACCATGAAGCTGGAGAGCGAAAATGAGGTGCGCAAACTCTACTCAGAACCGGGATATGCATACACCATCCTCAGGCCAGGCGGACTGCTTGACGGCCCCGTACTGATGCATGACTTGCTCTTTGATACCGGCGACAATATCGTTACAGGAGTTATTGACCGAAGTGATGTCGCCGAAGTTGCTGTCATCTCCCTTTTTACCCCGGAAGCTCATAATCTCACGTTTGAGCTTATCCGGTCTGATGCAGCTCCACACACTAACCTCTCCTCATTTTTCTCGCTTATACCATCCCAAAAAAACTGATAAAATAAATAAATATAAGTAAATACCAGATATTTTAAACAAATAATATCATCAATAGAACCACCGTTCCATAGCAATTATAGAACAAGCAATGACGGCAAATAAAATCTCCAGAAAAATCTTTTTTTCAGTAGCAATACCAGTACCTTTCATAAATAATATTTACCAGATAGTAAATATAAACAACAGTATATGAAAAGAATATCAGCCTGATAACGCCTCTATACACAACATCTGTACAGAAAATAACAGGAACTCTGGTAAAAATATATACCCATATAAAATCAATAACTCTTGATTTTAATAAACGAATACCAGCAAAATATAACTCAATTTAATCACAAAAAACAGGCCAGGAAAAATACTAAAAAAAATTTATTCCAAATAACTTAAATTATTTCATTAAAAATAGTTGACTAATTTATACAAATGTATCTTTTAGAATAAGATGCCATAATTATTCACAATAAAAATCAAGCTAATACTACTTGAATTATTACACTATAATAAGAACAACGGCGCCGTTCGATATCCGCCAAACTCTCTTTAGCGGACAATCATTTTTATGGAATATCAATAAAGATGAACCGGATTTCTATTCTACAATAATCAAATCCAAGCCTTTGATTATCAAGCAGATAGCTGATAATGAGCTTGAAGTTTCTGCTGAAGATGAGGTGATTAATGGCGTCCCGTTAGTGGATTTTATCTCTCACTACTTCACACTTGATATCGATACCGAACAGATTTTTCCTGATAATTTCTCTCACCTGTATCCAACACTCTGGCAGCTCCTGACCGACTATTTTCCGGTTAGAATCATGAGGCAGGATCCGTTTGAAACCATGATCTCGTTTATGTGTGCCCAGGGCATCGGCATGCCCCTGATCAGAAAACAGGTTTCCATGCTTCTGCTGAACTATGGCGAAAAGAGGACAATTTCATATTCCGGAAAGGAAATCACCCTGCACCACTTCCCCTCTCCCGAACGACTTGCAGCCGCCAATCCCATTGCACTCAGCACTTGCACAAACAATAATCATATCAGAGCCCGCAACATCGTGAGGATCGCCAAAGGAGTTGCCGACGGAAAAATTGACCTTGACGCCCTCTCTGACCCACTGCTCCCCCTTTCGGAACTGCGCAGGACGCTATGCCAAAACGAAGGTGTCGGTTACAAAATAGCCGATTGCATTGCGCTCTTCGGGCTCGGCCGTTTCGACGCATTTCCGATTGATACCCATGTCAAACAATACCTCGGACAATGGTTCAGCAGCACAACAGCCCTTCAATCCCTGACTCCGGCCCGTTATCTTGCCCTTGATGCCGAGGCCCGTACCATTTTAAAACCTGATTTTGCAGGCTACGCTGGTCATCTTCTTTTTCACTGCTGGCGTAAGGAAATAAAAGGACTTCGAACGTTTTAACCGTAAAAATGCTTGACTTTACTGATCCAGCCAGCAAGCACCTCAAAAAAAAGGAACTGATACCATGAGTACAAAAAAGCGTGTGTTGATAGCCGGGGCTTCCGGCTACCTTGGCAGATTCGCCATAAAGGAATTCAAAGAGAGGGGTTATTATATCCGCATTCTGGTAAGAAACCCTGATAAAATCAAAACTGCAGGCCCCCATGGCGAACCAGCGGTCTACGATATCGCCGATGAAATTGTCGTTGGTGATGTAACGAATCCTGACAGCATCAAGGGTATCTGCGAAGGAATCGATCTTGTTTTTTCCTCACTTGGCCTGACAGCTCCCGACCCGAAATTTACCAGCTTTGATGTCGATCACCTCGGCAACGGACGCATCCTTGAGCAGGCTATCCAGGAAAAGGTGTCGAGATTCATCTACGTTTCGGTCTTCAACCAGGACAAAATGGCTGATGTTCCTTCAATCAAGGCTCACGAACTCTTTGTTACCGATCTCAAAGCCTCCGGAATTCCCTGGACAGTCATACGCCCAAACGGTTACTTTTCAGACATGGGACGATTTTTCTCAATGGCTCAAAGCGGCCATATGTTCATGGTTGGTGAAGGTGAAAAAAAAATTAACCCGGTTCATGGAGCCGACCTTGCAAAGGTGTGTGCTGATGGAGCAGAAGGCATATGCCGGGAAATTGCCGTTGGCGGACCCGATATCTATACCTTTCGGGAAGTGATGGAGATGGCATTCCATGTATGCGGAAAACCGGTATGGATAACTCCACTCCCTGTGTGGCTTGCCGAAGGAGGTCTTATGGTAACCGGGCTTTTCAACCGGAACCTGGCCGACCTCCTCTCTTTTGCTGTTGAAGCACTCAAATTTGACCATGTGGCTCCTGCTTTCGGTACCCACCATCTCCAGGAGTTTTTTGCTGAACTTGCCACGAAAAATCAATAAGGACAGAACTCCTTCCTCCAATGACGCTGGAGCCGGAAGGTCAGGTAGCTCCCTTCCCAGTTATTTTTCAAAGCATCCCGCTTTTTTCTCACTGTCTAATTCAATACCTTGAGCATCAATTGGACATAGCGGAGAAAACGGATCAGAAATACTCCGGCCTCTCCGCACAACAAACTATCTGAAACTTTAGAGAGCACAAAGGCCTGTACATGTTGAAAATTTTTGAAAAGATCTTCGGCTCCAAACACGAAAAGGATATCAAAAAAATCCGCCCTCTCGTCAGCAGCATCAACGAACTGCAGATGACCATGGCGTCGCTGAGTGACGATCAACTGAGGGAGAGGGGAAGAGCGCTGAAACAGAGGGTGCGTGCAGCTCTTGAGCCTCTTGAGCAGGAGAAAACATCGCTCTCCCGGAAGCTCGATAACCCGGATATCAACCTTGAAGAGGCTGAAACAATCAACACACGCCTTGATACCCTTGCTGAAGAGTACGAACAGGCTACCGCAGCCATACTTGAAGAGCTTCTTCCTGAAACCTTCGCCCTTGTCAAAGAGAGCTGTGTGCGCCTTAAAGGACACACCTACCTGGTCATGGGAAGAGAGATGATCTGGGACATGGTACCCTACGATGTTCAGCTCATTGGAGGAATTGTGCTCCATTCGGGAAAAATTTCCGAAATGGCAACTGGTGAAGGAAAAACCCTTGTGTCAACACTCCCTGTTTTTCTTAATGCCCTGACAGGAAGAGGCGTACATGTCGTCACGGTCAATGATTACCTTGCACAGAGGGACAAGGAGTGGATGAGCCCGGTCTTTGCCTTTCATAACCTCTCGGTAGGCGTTATTCTCAACACGATGAGGCCTGAAGAGCGAAGGGAACAGTACGCTTGTGATATAACCTATGGTACAAACAATGAATTCGGCTTCGACTATCTGCGCGACAATATGGCCAGCACCCCTGAAGAGATGGTGCAGCGGAACTTCTACTACGCCATCGTTGATGAGGTTGATAGTGTCCTGATTGATGAAGCCAGAACGCCACTGATCATTTCAGGCCCCGTACCCAATGCCGACAACAGCAAATTCCAGGAGATCAAACCATGGATCGAGCAGTTGGTTCGTGCACAGCATCAACTCGTCGCCAAATATCTCGGTGAAGCTGAAAAACTCATTAAAACCAAACCGGGCGATCCTGAAGCAGGTCTTGCACTCCTTCGCGTCAAACGTGGACAGCCAAAAAACACCCGCTACATTAAAATGCTCTCACAGCAGGGTATGGCAAAACTGGTACAGGGTACTGAAAACGAATACCTTAAAGACAATTCAAGCCGGATGCAGGAGGTCGATGACGAACTCTATTTCGCCGTTGATGAAAAAGCGAACACCATTGATCTGACCGACAAGGGTCGCGACTTCCTCAGCAAGCTCAGCCACCAGGACAGTGATATTTTTATGCTGCCCGATGTCGGCTCAGAAGTCGCCATCATTGAGAGCGACGCATTGATCCCGGTAGCCGATAAAATTCAGAAAAAAGATGAGGTATACCGCCTTTTTGCTGACCGTTCAGAACGGCTGCATAACATCAGTCAACTCCTGAAAGCCTACTCACTCTTCGAGCGCGACGATGAATATGTAGTCCAAAACGGACAGGTTATGATTGTCGACGAGTTTACCGGACGAATCCTTCCCGGTCGTCGATACAGCGATGGACTGCACCAGGCGATCGAGGCAAAAGAGAATGTCAAGATCGAGGGTGAAACGCAGACCATGGCAACCATCACCATCCAGAATTTTTTCCGACTCTACAAAAAGCTCGCTGGCATGACTGGCACAGCGGAAACCGAAGCTTCAGAGTTTTATGAAATCTACAAGCTCGATGTCGTCGTTATTCCGACCAATGCTTCCATTGTTCGCAAAGATATGGACGATTTGGTCTATAAAACCCGCCGCGAAAAATATAATGCTGTCGTTCTGAAAGTTGAGGAGCTGCAGAAAAAGGGGCAGCCAGTACTTGTCGGTACAACCAGTGTTGAGGTTTCGGAAACCCTTTCACGCATGCTTCGCGCAAGAAAAATCGTCCACAATGTACTCAACGCACGGCAAAATGATCGTGAAGCGGAAATTGTTGCCGAAGCGGGCCAGAAAAATGCAGTAACCATTGCTACCAACATGGCTGGACGTGGAACCGATATCAAACTCGGTAGTGGCGTCCGCGAATTGGGCGGACTCTTCATTCTTGGTTCCGAACGTCACGAGTCCCGCCGTATCGACCGCCAGCTCCGTGGACGTGCCGGACGACAGGGTGATCCGGGTGAGTCGGTTTTCTTTGTCTCTCTCGAAGATGAACTGATGCGCCTGTTCGGCTCCGATCGGGTCATCTCCGTTATGGATCGTCTGGGTCATGAAGAGGGAGATGTCATTGAGCACTCCATGATCACCAAATCAATCGAGCGTGCACAGAAAAAGGTTGAAGAGCAAAACTTTTCGATCCGCAAACGTCTGCTTGAATATGATGATGTCCTTAACCAGCAGCGCGAGGTTATCTATTCACGCCGCCGCAACGGCCTTATCAAGGATCGCCTGACCAGTGATATCCTTGACCTGCTCAGGGATTACAGTGAGCTGGTCATTAAAAAGCACCACAAAATGCTTGATGTTGATGCTATTGAGGAACAGTTGATGCGCGAACTCTCCATTGAATTCAAGCCTGAACGCAATACCTTTGAGCGCGAAGGGATTGAGGTTACCGCCGAAAAGCTCTACCAGACCGCCCTTGCGTTCTATCGCAGAAAAGAGGCTGCAATGCCCGAAGAGATCATGCAGCAAATTGAAAAATATGCCGTTCTCAGTGTCATAGACCTCCGCTGGCGAGAGCACCTCCGCGAAATCGACTCCTTGCGTGAGGGAATCAATTTACGCGCTTATGGCCAGAAAGATCCCCTGCTCGAATACAAGCAGGAGGCATTCCGTCTTTTTATTGATCTCTTGCACGACATCGAGCTCGAAACCCTCTCTCTTGCCTTCAAGCTCTTTCCTGTTAACCCTGATGAGGCGCGTGAAATGGAAGAGCGCCAGCGAAAAGCTGCAGTCAGACAGGAAAAACTCATCGCACAGCATAAAGCGGCAGAAAGTGTTTACACCGCATCTTCTGATGAACCTGAAACAAACCAGGAAGAGAGTCTGCAGCAGCCCGCCATAGCCGAAAAAAAACCTGGCCGCAATGACCTCTGCCCTTGCGGAAGCGGAAAAAAATATAAAAACTGTCACGGACAGCAGCCCTGAATTCCCGAAACGTTTACCGGTATCCCTGTGAAACATACTGAAGTTGAAGTCACCCTTGCCCTTGCCGCAGAACACGGCCTGAACCGTGAAGAGTACGATAAAATATGCGCCATTCTCGGAAGAGTCCCCTCTTTTACCGAGCTTGGCATTTTTTCCGTCATGTGGTCGGAGCACTGTAGTTACAAAAATTCCATAGCGGTGCTCAAAACCCTTCCCCGTGAAGGCGGAGCGCTGCTGACCGGTGCAGGAGAAGAGAACGCGGGTCTGGTCGATATCGGCGACAACCTTGCTGTAGCGTTTAAAATTGAATCACACAACCACCCCTCCGCAGTCGAGCCTTACCAGGGAGCGGCTACCGGCGTTGGCGGGATTCACCGCGATATTTTCACCATGGGTGCACGTCCGGTGGCATCGCTCAACTCCCTCAGATTCGGATCACCCAAAGACCCCCATGTTCGCTATCTGGTTGATGGTGTGGTTCGCGGTATCGGCGATTACGGCAACTCATTCGGCGTACCGACCGTAGGGGGAGAAATTTATTTTGAAGAGGGCTATACCGGTAATCCTCTGGTCAATGCCATGTCTGTCGGCATTGTTGAGCACCATAAAACCGTCAGTGCAACAGCCCTCGGTAAAGACAACCCCGTCCTGATCGTCGGTTCTTCAACCGGAAGGGATGGTATTCACGGCGCAACCTTCGCATCGGAAGATCTCAGCGAAGCCTCGGAAGATAAACGCCCAAGCGTTCAGGTTGGCGACCCTTTTGCTGAAAAGCTGCTGCTTGAAGCGACCCTTGAAGCTATCGCAACCGGTTATGTTGTCGGTCTGCAGGATATGGGCGCTGCCGGAATAACCAGCTCAACCTCAGAAATGAGTGCAAGAGGAATCGAAAAAACCGGATCCGGTGGCATAGAGATCGATCTTGATCTTGTCCCTATTCGCGAAGCAGGGATGAGCGCTTATGAAATCATGCTCTCCGAGTCACAGGAACGAATGCTTATTGTTGCCGAAAAAGGATTTGAGGAGAAGATCATTGAGGTATACCGCAAATGGGATGTGCTTGCCGTCGTCATCGGACGTGTTACGAGCGACAATCTCCTGCGAGTCTCGCAGCACGGCTCAATTGTCGCCGAAATTCCGGCTGAATCGCTGGTACTTGGAGGCGGTGCACCCGTTTATATCCGCGAGGCCATCGAAAAAAAGCCCGAAACCCCGATAGCGCAACTTGAAGAGGACAAAAACCTTGATTTTCCGACAATCACCCTTGAACTGCTTTCACGCCCCAATATCGCAAGCAAACAATGGGTCTATCGCCAGTATGACTCCATGGTGCAAACGAATACGGTAACTCCGGTAGGCCATACCGATGCCGCCGTTATCCGTATCAAGGGATCACGCAAAGGGCTTGCCATGAAAACAGACTGCAATGCCCGTTATGTCTATCTCAACCCTTTGGCAGGCGGTAAAATTGCGGTTGCTGAATGTGCCAGAAATATCGCCTGTTCGGGTGCAAAACCGCTGGCCATAACCAACTGCCTCAATTTTGGCAATCCTTACAAGCCAGAGGTCTATTTTCAGTTCAAAACAGCAGTTCAGGGAATGGGTGAAGCTTGCAGAGCCTTCAGCACCCCGGTAACCGGAGGAAATGTCAGTTTCTATAACGAAACATTCATTGGTGGCCTGCGCACCGCAATCTACCCCACGCCAACCATTGGCATGATCGGTCTGCTCGACGATATCGACAATCTCGTAGGATCAACCTTCACCAATCCCGGCGATGCCATCCTGCTTCTCGGAGAGCCTGAGCTCACGCTGGACGCTTCGGAATACCTCATCATGCAATACGGCACACCCGGCCAGGATGCTCCATCCATCGATCTGGTCCATGAAAAAAACCTCCAGGATCTGCTTGTAGCACTGGCATCAAAAAAGCTTCTCCATTCCGCTCACGACATTTCCGATGGAGGTCTCTTTGTTGCACTTGCTGAAAAAGCGATCATGAACACCGAAGTACCATTGGGATTCAGCGTCGATCTGGAAATGACAAACAGCACGCCTTTCGAAATCCAGCAGCAGCTCTTTTCAGAAGCACAAGGACGGGTCGTGCTGAGCATCTCTCCCGACAAGGCAAAAGAGGTGATTGAAGAGGCTCTGGCGCACCATGTACCGATCAGGGTCATTGGAAAAGTTTCGGAGCGTGATGCCAACATCGCTGTAAACGGAGTGCAACTCCTGCATTTCACAACTGTGGAACTTTCGGACGCATACTATCACGCACTTGAGAACTCACTCCACCTTGACGAACTCTAACCCCTCCCACTCGGGAAAAACAAGGAACTGTCATGCAGCCTGTTGTAACTGTACAGGAAATGCAAAAGGCCGACAAGGCTGCCATTGAACTGCTCCATATCGGCGAAACCCGCCTTATGGAGCTTGCCGGTCGTGAATGCCTTCGCGTGATCAAAGAGAGCCTCAAAAGAGACTCTTTTTCAGGATGCTCTTTTCTTCTGATCTGCGGCAAAGGCAACAATGGAGGTGACAGCTTTGTGCTGGCCCGCCATCTCCTCAATCTGGAAGCCTCGGTCGATATTCTTCTCCTCTACCCCGAATCGCTGCTGCAAGGGGTCAATCGTCAAGGGCTAACCACACTGCAAGCCTACGGTGAACATGATGCCGCCTTGCGCATTTTCGAAAGCCATGACGAGGCGCTGCCCTTCGTTGCCGAAACGCACTACAATATCATCATCGATGCCATCACAGGCACCGGCTTGCGACTGAACAAACCGGGAATGGCGCTTGCGTCTCCCCTCTCTGAAGGCATTGAGCTGATCAACACCATCCGCGACCAAACAGGAGCCCTTACCCTTGCCATTGATGTTCCATCAGGACTCGATGCAACCACCGGCCTCTCTGCCACCCCGGTAGTCATGGCGGATATTACCGTGACCATGGCATACCCGAAAAGAGGATTCTATCTGAACGAAGGGCCGGAGTGCTGCGGAGAGCTGCAGGTAGCGGAGATCTCCATCCCCCGCTTTCTGGTTGAACCCTCCTCCTGCCTTCTTGTCGACCAGGAGTTTGCGGCTGAACAGTTTATCCTGAGAGAAGCGTCGAGCGCAAAGCATACGAACGGCAAGGTACTGATCATTGCCGGATCACAAACCGCACAAAGCTCGATGCTTGGGGCGGCCATCCTCTCCGCGAAAGCCGCACTGAAAACCGGTGCAGGATATGTTTGTCTCTCCCTCCCCATCTCTTTGGCCGGTACAATGCACACCGCCATACCGGAAGCAGTTATTATTGGAAGAGATATTGCCACCATTACCGAAAAAGCACACTGGGCCGATACAATCCTGATCGGATGCGGCCTCGGACGCGATCAGGAAGCCATTGAGCTGGTCAGAGAACTGCTCGCGTCTTCCATCGTCACCTCAAAAAAAGTGATCCTTGACGCTGATGCCCTCTACGCCCTCCCGGTTATCGGAATAGCAGAGGCGTTGGGCAAATGCCGCGAGGTGCTGCTCACACCGCATTACGGAGAGTTCAGCCGCCTCTCGACATTACCAATTGAAGAAATAGCATCCGACCCGATTGAATGCGCCAGAAACTTTGCCACTCTCCACGGAGTGAGCGTTCTTCTGAAAGGAAATCCCACAATTATTGCAGAAGCTGAAGGGCCCGTTCTTCTCAACACCAGCGGTACCGAAGCGCTTGCAACCGCCGGTTCAGGCGACGTTCTCTCCGGCATGATTGCCGCGCTTTCAGCCAAAGGAGCATCCCTTTCAGATGCAGCAGCATCAGCCGCATGGTTTCACGGCAGGGCCGGAGACCTCGCCAGCGACGTCGCAAGCCTGGTCTCCTCCGGCATGGTTGTTGACACCATCCAGCAGGCAATACAGGAAATTTTCGAGGTATCACATTTGTCGTAGGGGCACGGCATGCCGTGCCCTTACCGATATATGCACCTGCAACCATGTGATCCGACAATGGCACGCAACCGACATTGGTTTTTGTCGTAGGGGCACGGCATGCCGTGCCCCTACCGATATATGCACCTGCAACCATGTGATCCGACAATGGCACGCAACCGACATTGGTTTTTGTCGTAGGGGCACGGCATGCCGTGCCCTTACCGATATGTACCCCTGCGACGTGCACACGACAATGGCACGCAACCGACATTGGTTTTTGTCGTAGGGGCACGGCATGCCGTG
>Ga0247840_10000128_pt1 | contig 149714 bp, 109 predicted proteins | sample LaCruzMarch2015__FD_192404 | JGI IMG/M metagenome (GOLD analysis project Ga0247840, IMG submission 192404) | Freshwater microbial communities from meromictic Lake La Cruz, Castile-La Mancha, Spain - LaCruzMarch2015_17m | ecosystem: Environmental > Aquatic > Freshwater > Lake | place: Spain... | reverse complement strand
TGATAGACTTGTCCTTAAAATTGCACTCAATAAAAAAAGACGAGCGTGGTTCTCTGGTTTATGGAATTATTCTACAGAATATAATTTCCCTTTTCAATTCTCTAATGCGTAATCTGGGTTTAATTGCCATAATTTATTGTTTTTATTGGTTTATATATTTGAGAAACGGTCTCCAATTAAAGTGGTTTTAAATGTTTTAGCATTTTATTATCTATAAGATTCTAATATAGAATATTATTAAACTATTACTATCCTTTTACATCAAATTTATCCATTGCATTTCTAATTATAAGATTAACCGTCTTATTGTTTTTATAATAAATACCAATGCTTCCAGAATGATGGAAATAAAAAAAGAAATTCTTTTTTTTATTGTAAAAAACTGGACTATATGGTGCTAAATGATTAATTATGCATTTTAAAACTATATGCAGAAAAATATCCCAATCAATACACTTACAAATACCAGAAAATCCTATTTCTATACCTGAATCATTAAGCATTTTTAAATATTCTTTAGTTTCATCAGACTTGTTCTTTAAGTCATAATTATAATTATCTTTATTAATATCCCATGTGTCTAAACAAAAATTCCACCAAGATTCATTATATACGAGAATATCGTCCTTAGACATTCCAAATAAAAAGTAAAATAGAGATATCATATCTTCAAGTAAATTCCTATGCTCAACTAAATAAATTTCTCTTTTTTCTCCTTTACTTTCAGTATAATTATTAAGATTAGCCCATTTTAATGGGAAATGCTGATTGTCATATTTTTCTATAATTTTCATTTTATTTATCAGATTTTTACTTCATTAATGTAATTGTTTCCATGGTATAGATTTCCCTGTTTCTCCCTTATGCTTCATATCAATATGGTTTCCAAATTCATTTGCATTCTTAATCCGTTTCATTAGAAATTTCCAAATTATCACTTACCGAATATCACTACATTACTCATATTTCATCCAATCTTCTATTGTTTCCTTAAAAAAAAATTCAGAATAATATAGACAATTTTCAATATTAACAAAACTATAGCAGCAATTATTTGCTTTTGCCCATTCAATAATTTCTTTATCTATTTCATATTCTGGAGAAGAAGTTAATTCTACAATTATGCCGTTTGAAGAACCATAATTTGGCAAAAACGCAAATACTTCTTTTTTTATTCCTTTAAAATAAAACGAATAAGGTGTAAATATTTTAAATTTTAATTTGTTTGAAGCTTTGAGCCAATTTACTCTGGCCTTTTCTGTTTCTTGTTCTGTTATCATAAATCTTGAATTTTTATTCTTCCCCTGCTAATCGTAGCGTCCCGCTACGATATATAAAGCTACTTTCCATAAAAATTAAAACGCATAAGTTACACCAGCCATAAAGCTAAAGCGTTGGTTGGGATAATTGTACCAGTTTTGGGTTCGCATTGCACCTAAATTGTTCATATTAATAAAGCCCGAAAGTATTTTGGAGTAGCGGTATTCCAATCCTAAATTTATATCGGCCATACCACTTATTTCTTCTGATTTCATTACACCGTTTGCAAACGTTTTTGCATACATTTTGGTAAAAGTATAAACTTCGGCACGGCAAACAATTTTATTGCTGATGTTGTAGCGTATCGTTAATGAAGCATCAAAACCGGGTTTGTGCCATGCTTCGGCTTCTTTGTCGGTAGAATAACGGTAAAGATTTGCTGCCAATGCAATGTTCATCTTTTCGTCGTATTTAAAGAGCATGGCTGCACTTATTTTAAGCAAATTTACCTTGTCATATACTACTGTAAACATATTGTGGGCTATGTTCATGGTATCGTTCACAAACAATGGCATACCGTCGGTAGAAGTATTGGAAATACTTGCATTGAGATCAATAGCTTTGGTTAAACTGGTATTTACACCGCCATAAATCTCAAATTGCTTATTGCTGAAACCCAAAGGCGAGGTAGTATTGATAAATGGATTTTCATCGGAAATAGATTTAAAACTATTCTTTTTCAAACCACCTGTCAATCCACCATATATTTTCAATATCTTGGGAATAACAGCTAAACTTGCTTCAATATTAGGGTAGAAGTGCAGTTTGGTGGCAATTCCTGTGGTAGTTGCAATGCTTGCATCAAATCCAACAGAAAACATATATTCGCCAAACTGAGTGCTGATGTATGGTTTAAACGAAATAACCGTGCTATTGTTTGATGCCAACAAATCGCCGGCATTATTGTAATAGTCAAGATTAGCTTTAATACCGAGCGTTTGTTTATCAGTAAAATCAAATATTTTAAGATTTTTATCAAGATTTGCACCTAATTTTACATTGTTTTCGTGACTGCTGTAATAATCGGATAAATTATAAAACCCAAGGGAAAACTGATGGTTCACCATGTTTGTATCCAAATAATTACTTGTATAAGCAGTGTTGAATCCAATTAAAGCATAACGCTGACGGATGGCATCATCATTGTAGTTAGGAAAATCGGCAGTTTTAAAGCCATAATAATGTACAACATCTCTATGGAAAAATACTTCTCCATCTAATGTAGCTTTTTTGAAATAGTTTCGTCCATATATTTCAATTGCGTTGTTTGAGAAATTACTGTTGGCATAATCTGTAATACTACCCGAAGAAGAAAGATGTTTAACATGCACACCCAATGCGTAGGTTTTAGATCTTACCGAATTGGCAAACAACTCTAAATAAGGAGTAGTATAGGTGCCAAAGCCAACTTTCAAAAGATTCTTATAAAGCTTAGTAATAGGTTCTCCTACAATTTTAGCGGGTTTAATAGGTTCAATCTGAAATGTATTAGTGATTTGTGTACTTTGAATTCCATAACTGAATTTGGGTTGTTCAAAAACCGAATCTTTAATAGTTGGATTGAAATTAAGTTTAAATGCATCAGAAATAGTAGGCTCGTAAGCTGCAATTACTGTAACCTCATTCTTATTGTTGTCAACCTGACCGAATGCAGTGTTGTTGAAAACCCCGAAGCTAAGCAACAATAAAAGCGTATAAATTACATTTGGGTTAAAATATTTTTTTGACATTATCTTTGATTTTAAATGTTTAACATATCTTTATCTGATGACTAAAAGTTGAGATTATTTGGTTTTGGATTAGCGTTGTCGGTATTTTTATCCAAGTTAATCTTGATTTCATTCTCTTTTTCTTTCTCTGCTTTCTCTTTGTCTTCTTTTTCTTTCTTCTTTTGCTCTTCAGCTTGTTTTTCAAGTGCAAGGATGGCATTGTATTTTTCGTTGGCAATCTTTATCAGTTCAGCTCCTTCGTATTTGTCAATAATACTTTGCAACGTTGCTTTAGCTTGAGGATAGTTGGCTTGTTGAACATATATATCTGACCATAATATCAAAATCTTAGCCAGCCAATACTCGCTGGAAGGGGCAGCACTGATGTATTCGTAAATAATGCTTTCGGCTTTAATATAATTGCCCATTTTGTATTGAATAAAAGCAATATAATACTTGGCTTCTGAACTTAATTCTCCGTTTTTTGATTTTGCCAATAAGCTAAATTCAGTTTGTGCAGTTGAAATACTGTCAATAGCCAATGATGATTTTGCAATAGTATAATGAGCCTCGTCGATGGTTTCATTAGAAATCTTAGGAGTGTTTAGTAGTACATTTGAAGCCGCAATGGCAATATTGTAATTGTTCAATTGGTAGCTATTACGCATGATACCGATACGGGCAGTTAAAATATTATTATTAAACTCAGCAGTTGTATCTAAGCGTTGGTAATAGGATAATGCCTTTTCGTAATTCTTTTGTTTGTAAGCAATATCAGCCGAATTGAGCAATGCTTTTTCGGAGAATTTACATTTGGGTGTTGTTAGTACATATTCATAACCCACCAAAGCGTCAGCAATATTACCAGATTTATAATCGCATTCAGCTTTGTAAAAATTGGCTGAAACCAAAAATGCTCCTGAAGGAAATTTTTGTATATAATTAGCAAAACTACCGATAGCTTTTTGACAATCACCATCCATGTAGCGGTTTTCAGCAGCTATGTATGTTATTGAATCTTGTTCTTCGATGCTGATATTAGCTGTTGGGTAGGTTTTTACAATGGTTATAAACTCATCTACCTGATCCATTTCTACATAAATATTACGCATCGTAATCAAAGCTTCTTTAGCGGTAGAGGTGCCAGGATATTTTTTAATAACTTTATCTAAAGTTTTAATTGCTAATTCGTTATTACGCATATTGTATTGTATTAATCCAATTTTGAGCAATGCTTCTTTTGCATAAGAACTATTAGGGTAATTGGTAGTAATTTCTGTATAATATTGTAAAGCTTTTCCATTGTTTTCAAGAATCAGATAAGTGCCGGCAAGTTCAAAAATAGCAGCAGCCAAATAGGTAGATTTTTTATTATTGTCAACCAGTAAAGCAAGTGTGTTTGTTTTGGCTTCAAATTTACCTTGTGCTCCTAAAGAAAGGGCTTTTTGATATAAAGCGTAATCGATATCGGGTTGTTTTAGTGCAATAGCTTTGTCGTAATTTTCAATAGCATTGGCGTATTCTTTGGTGATAAAATAACAATCAGCGGTACGTAGTAAAGCATCATTTTTAACTGTTATTTTTTCGTCTTTTGCATTCAGATTAAATTTTTTAAAATAAGTTAAAGCTTCTGTATAATTCTTTTGCTGAAAATAAATATATCCGATGTTGTAGTTGGAAGTATTGTATTCAGGCAAATTATAAGCTCCCGATGAAACCTGAAATTTTTTGTATGATTTCATTGCATTTTCATTGTCTTTCAGTCGGTAAAACGCTTCACCTATCCAATTATAACTTAATGCCACCAAAGGATCGTTGTAATCATTATCAATAGCTTTTTTAAATAGTATTTGAGATTCCTCAATTTTCCCTTCATTAAATAATTCTACAGCACGATTAAAAGCAATTCGTTGATAAGCTTCCAATAAACGACTGTCTTTTTTAGTGATACTTTCAATTGAAATTAAGGCATCTTTATAATTTTTAGTTGAAAGATATATATTTACCAAATAGGTATTGGCTTCATCTATTCTTGATGATTTTGGATAATCTTTAATATATTTGTTGAACGACTCAATGGCATCATTGTAAGGATTTAAGGATAATTCATTACACAATTTAGCATATTGAAATAAAGCGTCTTCGGCTATGGTTTTGTCAAAGCCTAATTTGTATGCTGCCAAAAAAGATGTTCTTGCAAATTTCTTTTGATTGGTTTTTACATAACAATCTGCGATATGATACTGTGCATTTTGTGTAAGTGTATCACCTTCATCCATCATTTTCTTAAACTCAACGATAGCTGTATCATAGCTTGCTGTTTTGTAATAAGCATAAGCTAATTGGTAATTATCCTGGCGTTCGATGCGAACTGTAGTTTTTTCCTGATACAAACGTAAATAGGGGATGGCTTCTGCAAAACGATTTGTTTTATAATAAGATTCGCCGATTAAGCGGGCAATTTCGGGTGCTCTTTTGGGAGTGGATGTTTTTAATAATTCGGGAGCAACTTTTAGCAAATCCTCGTATTTTCCTTGAAGATAATAGATTTGTGTGATGTAATAAGGAACCACTACTCCAAAATTTTCATCTTTCGTCAGCTTTTCAAAATTTACCAAAGCGGTTTGATAATTCTTTTCAATATATAGAATATGAGCATAATAATAAGTTGCTGATGCGGCATAATGCGTTTTTCCATCTTTTACTTCAGCAAGATTTTTCTTGGCTTTTTCAAAATTCTGATTCACAAAATTAGCATATCCTTTTTTGAAATAATATTCAGTGAGCTGGGTAGAAGATAGTTCGTAGATGTCAACTTTATCAAAAGATTCAATGACAGGTTTGTACTTGGCAATTGCATATTGATAGCTTCCTAAACGAAACCATGCAAGATTAATTTTTGAGTTTTCGGGATAAGTATTTATAAAATTACTGAGTTCGTATTCTGCATCTTTATTGAATAACTCGGCGGCACATACTGCTGCATAATACGTAGCATCTGCAGTAATTACCGATTTGTTATCATTGATTTGAGCAATAACTTCGCTAAACATTTCACGGGCTGCCCCGAATTTTTCTTTTTCAAACAGTTCTATAGCATCGCGATAAGTGGCTGAAGGTTGTTTGTAAACTGCTGTCTTTTGTGCTTGTAAACACGTACTGAATAATACGAGTAAAGTGATTATTAATAATAATTTACGCATAATTGTAATAATTAATTTTGACAATAAAATTACGCTTTTATGTCCAAATTATTTTTGGCGTAAAAATTAATTATCAACAAAGAGTGTTTAACAACTTTGTGATGTGGTGATGTGGTGATTTGATGATTTGATAATGTATATTACTTGCATTCGTAATTCGTAATTTTTAATTCGTAATTCACTATTCAAGTTCATTCATTATTCTCATTGCAGCTTCCTGATTTTCGCCACAAATAAGTGTGTCAAATTTAAAATTCACACATACTTTAGGGCGGTTTGCCTTGCCAAATAACTTGCATAGTAAATCATCGCTTAGCTGGATACATCTTGTATTGGCAGGTTTTCCTTCTGGCATATCAGGAATAGGAGAGGAGATAGAAGGTGCTATACAACAAGCTCCGCAATTGGGGCGACATTGGTGATATTGTGAAGTTGTGTCTTGTTTCATTTTTGAATATGAAATTACTTTCCTATACAGAAGCTGGAAAAAATATTTCCAAGTATCTCATCGCTTGTTATTTCGCCGGTAATTTCACCTAAATGATGCAAAGCTGTTCTGATGTCGATGGCTATTAAATCGCCACTGATATTATTTGCAATTCCTTGTTCCACCTGTTGAATGGCTTCGTTGGTTTTAACCAATGCTTCGTAGTGGCGGATATTAGAAATCATAGTGGTATCTGTTGTGTTTTCGGTAGCCACCGATTTCAATAAAGTATCAGTAATTAAATTAATGTTTTCTTTTCGTTTGGCAGAAATATAGATAATTTCCATGGATAATAAATCGGCAAAGTGTTGAGGAGCTTTATTCAGCAAATCTGTTTTGTTGGCAATAATAATAAAGCGTTTTGTTTTGCTTTCGATGTGATTTTCAAAATCTTTTAAAGCTTCTTTTATCTCTTCTACTGAGGTTTCTTTTATATCAACTACATATAAAATTATACTAGCTTGTTCTATTTTTTGATAAGTTCGTTCTATTCCAAAGTTTTCAATTTCATCAAAGGAATCGCGTAAACCGGCTGTATCAATAAATCTGAATGTTACGCCATTGATAGTAAGTGTGTCTTCAATGGTATCTCTTGTTGTTCCGGGAATTTTAGATACAATGGCTCTTTCTTCGTTGAGTAGTGAATTAAGCAAAGTGGATTTGCCAACATTGGGTTTGCCGATAATGGCAACAGGAATTCCGTGTTTCAATACATTTCCCATGGCAAATGAATTAACCAAAGCTGATATTTCAGTTTTCAATGTCGATAGTAAAGTACTTAATTGTGCTCTGTCAGCAAATTCAACATCTTCTTCACTAAAGTCTAATTCTAATTCAATAAGGGAAGCAAAATTTACCAATTGTTTTCGCAATTCTTTAATTTTGGAAGAAAATCCACCTCGCATTTGTTCCAATGCTAAAGAATGGGACGACTTAGAATGGGATGCAATTAAATCGGCTACTGCTTCGGCTTGCGATAAATCTAATTTGGCATTCAGAAAAGCCCGCATTGTAAATTCACCGGGTTTGGCTATTCTGGCTCCTTTATCTATTAATAATTCAAGTATTTTTTGTTGAATATATACAGAACCATGACAGGAAATTTCAATGGAATCTTCTCCTGTGTAGGAATGTGGTGATTTAAATATGCTTAATAAGACTTCATCAATGATTTCATCGCCATTATTAATGGTTCCAAAATAGATGTGGTGGCTTTTGAATTCATTATTACTATTGTTTTTAATATTTTTAGGACGAAAAACCTGATTACATATTTCGAAGGATTTTTCACCCGAAACGCGTATAACTGAAATGGCTGCTATCCCTGATGCTGTTGCCAATGCACAAATGGTATCCTGAGTAATCATAGTAATTTTATTTTTTTACAAAAGTACATTAGCTTTTTGTTTGTTTCAAAAAAATATTATTTTTTTATATAGTTTTTTCAACCATTTTCAATTATTTTTGTTGTCTTTAAAACTAAAAATATATGAGCGTACTTGTAGATAAAAATTCAAAGGTGCTGGTGCAGGGGTTTACCGGTTCAGAAGGAAGCTTTCATGCTTCGCAAATGATAGAATATGGAACAAATGTAGTAGGTGGAGTTACACCCGGTAAAGGTGGACAATTTCATCTTGAAAAACCTGTATTTAATACAGTTGCTGATGCTGTTAAGGCTACAGGCGCTAATGTTTCTATTATTTTTGTTCCACCTCCTTTTGCTGCTGATGCTATTATGGAGGCTGCTGAAGCCGGAATTGAATTAATCGTTTGCATTACCGAGGGTATTCCTATCAAGGATATGGTGGCTGTTAAAGAATATATTAAATGTCGCAAGACGCGCTTAATTGGACCTAATTGTCCTGGAATTATTACTCCGCCTCATACAAAAATTGGTATTATGCCTGGTTTTATTCATACACCAGGTAGAATAGGTATTGTTTCCCGTTCAGGAACGCTCGCTTATGAAGCTGTTGATCAAATTACCAAAGCAGGATTGGGGCAATCTACCGGTATAGGTATTGGTGGAGATCCTGTTCCTGGTACTACCATTAAAGATGCTGTTGAATTGTTTATGAACGATCCGGATACAGATGCTATTGTTATGATTGGCGAAATTGGTGGCAATATGGAAACAGATGCTGCTTATTTTATAAAAGAACATGGAACAAAGCCTGTTGTAAGTTTTATTGCCGGTGCTACAGCTCCGAAAGGACGTACCATGGGACATGCAGGAGCTATTGTTGGAGGAACCGCCGATACTGCCGAAGCTAAAAAAGAAATTTTAAGAGAATGCGGCGTTCATGTGGTTGATTCTCCAGCCGATATTGGTATTACGATGATAAAAGCATTGAAGAAGTAATTGATGATTTGTTGTTTTCTCTTTGTTTATCGTTGAATTATCAATTTAAAACTTTTTTCAACACTATCAGATGCAATAACAACTAAATACATTCCGTTGCTTAAATCTTTAATATTAATTTGCTGCTGATTCTTTTCTATCATTTCTGACTTTAGCAAGTCACCGTAAAGATTGTAAATTTTAAGCTCGGCATTTGACTTGCCCGACACATTGATATTTAATGAAATATAATCCTTTGCCGGATTGGGATAAAAATTAACTGCATGCTCATTGGCAATATCATCGGTATTGGTAAGTATTAAATGTTGGGAAAAAGATTTCAATAAACAAGCATTACTGTTTTCAGCCATTAAATAATAATGTGCATTTTGGATAACATTCATAATATTACCACTAACACTTTGTTGCCATTGCATATCTTTATACCAATAGTAATGCTGATAATTCCCGGCAGTAAGTTGATTGTTTTGCCATTGCAAATCAGGAGTAATACTTTGTAAATTTGAGTTTTGCAAACTATCAATAATTGTTTGCCAGCCAACCTGTTTTAATAAACTAACAGTTGCAGGAGGTAATCCTCCATTCGCAGAGCTATACTTAGGATTGTCTCTAAAAATTGTGGAATAAATTACATTTGCTGTTAGAAAAGCACCTTCCAACGATGGATGCATTTCATCAGAAGAAAATAAATCAAAAGAAGGATTGGCAAGAATTATTTTCTTCCAGGCTCCGCCAATAGGAGCAATTATTTGATGAGCCGTATCGTTCAGGAATTGATAATTGGCAGCTATTCTGTTAATCATTTCTATACCAGTGTTTCCATAAGGAGGCATGCCATTTTTTACGCCCCATCCAGCAAACCAAATCATTTTGGCGCAAGGATTGTTTTTTAATACAGAATCTCTAATTTGCAAGTGACCTTGAATTACCAGACTGGAAGATGGAAATTGACCGTAGTCTAAAACAAATCTTCCTTGATTATCCTGCAATACCACATAATCCCATTTATCTGAACGAATGTTTTCATATACCAAAGGATTGTTCATGTGAGCTTGTGTTCCTTGCGAAATATCGCCTACACTCACACCACCGGGAGCAAACATTTGTGTTTTAACTTTGTATCCTGCACTATCAGCAATATGTCTGAACAAATCAGGCATGTTTTCTACATAAGTATAACTATTGCCTATAAACAATACTTTAATGGTATCCTGAGCTTTGCTACTCAAAGCTAATATAAAAGCAAAAATGATAAATAAATGTTTCATAATATGATATTTATACAATATTTAAATGTTTCTTAAATTATTCAATAACGACTTTGCAGACAATAATACGATTTGTTCCAGTAAGTTTGATAAAGTACAGCCCTCTTGGTTGTCCTTCCAAATTAATACATTTTATATCATTTTCATCTGACAGTTGATGAATTAGTTTTCCTTCGAAATTAAAAACCTGAATTAATTCTATGTTTTTTCCCTTTATATTCACAATTCCACTTGAAGGATTTGGATAAATTTCTATTTCCTTTTCAGTATTAATATTTGCAATATTATTATTAATAGTAGCTATCGGACAATTAATAGTATCCCAAAATAAAGAATTAGCCTGACAATCAGTTTTAATTAATCTATTGTCTTTAGTTGTAATATAGCCTTTATCAAATGATTGCTGCCAGAAACGCGGATTTAAAGTATTGTTTTTTGTAAATACTACATGTCCATTTTGATTAATTTTTGTAAAATAATCTAATCCAAACACAGCAAATCCACTATCAGCTGTTTGGGTAATACAAGCATTGCCCTGACCAAAATTATTAACCCATAGCAAATTTCCTAAGCTATCAGTTTTGAAAGCTACCTGATAATAATCAGAATCTTTAACTGCAACAATAAATCCATTATCCGGTGTAATATCCAGATAAGCATTTACATTCCACATTCCCCATGGAAAAATTCTTGTCCACATTGTATCGCCAACATTATTAAGCTTTAACAACCATGTTCGAACAACCGGATAAGCAAGTGAACTACCGGCTGCAACAATATATCCTCCATCAGAAGTCTGACGAATGCATGTTGCCTGATCTTCACCATATAATTGATATGTTTTATTCCATTTTTCTTTTCCCATGCTGTCAGCCTTAACAATATATACATCAGCACTTGTACCATAATCGGCTGCATAACCTGTCATCGCAAAGCCTCCATCCTTAGTTGGTTCAACCCATTGCCCCATGCTTCTTTTCGGACGTTCGTAAGTCATTGTCCATAAAGTATCACCAAGATTATTGAGACGAATCAACAAATACTTACTCAATGGATCCGGTGGATTTTGAGCACAATTTATACAACTTATATAAGCATATCCACCATTATCAAGTTCTCTTACAATGCTTCCTTCTACACACATCCCATCAAGTACAGTAAAATCATAATTCTTTTCCCATTGAATATTTCCGGCAGAATCGGTTTTTAATATATAATGATCATAATTCCAATCGTTAATAACACTATCCCATCTTTGATAATAACCGCCTGCAATATAACCTTTATCTGATGTTTGCCAAACATTTTCAATCACTGTATTTGCCTGATATGATTTATTAAAAACAAGCTGAGAATATGTATTTTCTGACAACAACACAATTGATATCAAAGCAACAACAAAACTTAAAAAACTGTTCTTCATTACGTTTTAATTAGATAATAATAATTTATTCAATAGAAATATTAGAGTTTTACAATTTTATTAAAAAAGCATTTACTGCCTGAATAAATTTTCAGGAAATAAATCCCTTTTTTCAAAGAAGATAAATCCAACTCATTGAACTTTCCCTTAACTGTTTCATTTGAATAAATACTTTTACCTTCCAGTTTAGTAATTTCAATTCTTTGAATTACTTCATTTTCTGAACTTTCAATATGTATTTTATCTACAAAAGGATTGGGATAAACAGCAAAATCAACATGTTTTTTATCACTAATATTTGTTGAAAGAAAATGTATTGTTTTTGTAATGGTATCTGCATCACATGAATTTCGGGAGATAAGGCTGACATTATAACTTCCATTGGCAACATAAGTATGCGTTGGATTTTGCACTATTGAAGAGAATCCATCGCCAAAATCCCAATAATAATTGCTGGCAAGTGACGAACTATCGCTAAATATTAACTGATTTCCGTTTTGTGTGTATCCGAAATTAGCCGATGGTTTCGTATTATATAAACCAATATTCCACAAACCTAAGCTATCCAATACCATTTGCGAAGCAACGGATTGAAATATAGCTGCATCGGAAGGTAAAATGTTGCCAGTGTAATTTATTCCTACAGCCGTTTGCTTAAAAATACTGGCAAAAAAAGTACAGGCAGCCAAATAAGTACCATTTTCAGCCGGATGATAATTATCGGCAGAATAAAGCTCTATTGAAGGATACATTTGGATAAGTTTGCGCCATACCCAACCACAAGGGGCAACCGCTGCTTTCAATGAATCAGCAATTGTCATATAACCGCTGCGAAGTCGTTGCTGCATATCTTCGTAACTATCAGTACCGCCATTTTGAAGAATTCCCATATCTCCATATTTATGTGCCCATGTCATAAAAAACAGGGTACGCGTACAAAGCCAGTTAGTGTGGATAATACTGTCGAGAGCTATTGCATAAGGATACATCATGGTTTCACGTTCAGGAATAAATGAAGGTATCTGACTTTGTTCCTGTAATACTACAAAATCCCAGTGTTTTTCATTTATTTTTTGCAAAGTAGCCTGATTTTGAAGATGCATCTGAAGCGTAGCACCTCCCATTGTAATATTATCTACATAAACTGTTTTCCCTGCTTTAGTAGCCAACTGATAAATAGTTTGTGGTAAATCATTTACGAAAGTAAAGCTATTTCCAATGAAAAGTATTTTGGTTGTGTCTTGTGCCTTACAAAAGCTCGTAATAACAATTGTGAAAATTATAAATAAATATTTCATGCTATTTTAATTATGCAATATAATTATTTTTTTTACAATAGTTTTCGATTCAGTTTTTAATTCAATAAAATAAACTCCATCTTCAAATTTATCTGTATTAAATCGTAGTTGATGTTTCCCTTTATCTTTTACTTCGTTTGTCAAACATTGAATTTGTTTGCCATTTAAGTCAAACAGATTGATTAAGAATAAGGTTTTTAAAGGCACATAATAATCAATTTCAGCTTCTACATTTACTGGATTTGGGAAAATATTTAATTTAATATTATCCTTTTCTAATTGCATATTATCATCAATTGCTAATGTTCCACCATTGGTAGTTTTATACATTTTGCCATCGTTACCAGCCATAAATCCTGTATCCTGAGAAGTAAAAGAACAAGTCCACATCGCCTGAATACCAAGAGTTGTATCAGAAATCCAGTTGTTTCCTCCATCGGAAGTATAAAGCAAATTTCCATCCATTTGTGCTGCCCATCCTTTATAAGTATTTACAAACCAAATTGTACCAATAATTGTTGTGTTTGGTGTAGTAATATTAGTCCAAGATTCACCTCCGTCAGTAGTTTTTATTATTTTTCCATAATCTCCGGCTGCATAACCGATATTTGCATCAATAAAATGCATAGTAAACAAATCGGCTGTAATTCCACTATTCTTGATAACCCATGTATTTCCACCATCAGTAGTTTTAAGTATTCTGCCTCCTTGCCCTACTATAATTCCGGTAGTTTGAGAAGTAAAATGAATCATATATAGCAGCATCGTGGTATTTGATGTTACTGTAGTCCAGTTATTACCACCATCAGAAGTTTTAAGTATCATGCCGTTTTCGCCAACTATTATTCCAGAAGTTGATGAAAAGAAATAAGCAGAGTTCAAATAATTAGTTGTACTACTAATCTGAGAAACCCAAGTATTACCTCCATCAGAAGTTTTTAATATTACACCATCCCATCCTACTGCCCAACCAGTTGTAATTGTTGGGAAATAACATCCATACAGGCTATTTAATACATTACTGGTTTGTGTATTCCATGAATTGCCACCATTGGTAGTTTTCATTATTAAACCATCCTGTCCTACTACCCAACCTATTTGAGAAGTAGGGAAACTTAATGAAAAAAGACTGGTTGAAGTTCCAGTATTAACAGGATTCCATGTGTTCTGAGAAAAAGACAATTGATTTGAAAATAGAATAAATGCGATTAGAAGTATTTGTTTGATGTTTTTCATAAATTATTAAAAAAATTATTGTTCTGAAATTTGTGTTTGTAATTATTCCTTAACAAATTTGCTTACTAAAGGGCTTTTTCCGTCATTTACTTTTACAAAGTAAACTCCTTGAGGCAAGTTATTTACATTTACTATTCCTTTTGATAATTCAGAAAATAATACTTCATTTATGATTTTTCCATCAATATTTATAATTTGAATATTTGCATCAATAGCATTTATATTTTTTAACTGAATAAAATCTTTTGCTGGGTTGGGATACAATTCGATTTCATTTATTTTATCTTTTTCATTTATCTCTGTATTGTTTTTTTCAATAATATAATAAATAGTATTTGTAAGATTAATATCGTTCCATTCACCACCAATTCCTAACATAGTAGTTCCAAGTGGCCAGCCTGCCAATGCAATAGCCGCAGCATCTTGTTGACCACCATAATCATCAGGCTCCTTTATTGTTCCTGTTGATTTTCCACCCCAGTTTACAAATGCATTTCCAACTGTATTTCCTCCACCAGCACCAGCATTACCTTGTCCGTTCCAGAAAATGCTTCCAGCATTGACATTTGTTCCATCCCATTTCCAGCTTCCTTCGGTAAATTTATCTGTTGCCCCTATCCATATATATGCAGTCCCACCGCCATCCATCACTTGAGTGTAAGTTGAAGATATTCCCGCTGATTGTATCTGATTGTAAATATAATTCTGTTCAGCCTGATTGTTTATTTCAACCAAATAACCTCCTCTTTCAACAGCGCAGGCAGCTGCATTTGTCCAGTTTTTCAACTCTTTTACAATTTCATAAGAATGTCCATCATAAGTGAAGGAATAAATATTTGCTGTTTGTGCACATTGTGCTGATAATTTAACAAATGGTAAAATTATAATTGCTAAAATAAGTAATAGATTTATCTTTATATTTTTCATATTAATTTATTTAAATAATTTCTAATATGATTGACAAAATTTATTAAAGAAAAGTTGCCTAATTATAAAAATAATTAATAAACAGGTAATCTAAAAAGATTTGGTTTGTATGTTTTAATACCATCTTTAAATGTACAACAGGTATAATAAATTGTTTACTATCCTTTATTATAGATATATTCACAAAATTATCCTTGATAGCGTATTTATTGTCCACAAATTTTTATGAAGTAGTTGGATACATTTTTTGTTTCAGAGATAACTTGAAAAAGAAACCAACACTAACAAATAATAAAGTGCAATGTATCAAAAAATCTTCAAACTACTCATACGCACCTATACTTGGTGTAGAAGTACTTGGTGTAGAAGACCTGGTATTTTCATCCAAATCTTTTGGTACCAATGCACCTATTGAAGGTTTTCCACTTAATTTAGCCGGAGAGCCTGATAATAAATGTAAATCATTTATTTCAGTGTTTTTAAATAGCGGATCTATATTAATTTTGCAATGGTCGAAGTATGTTGCATTGCTAAGTTTGGTTTTTATTAAGCAATAGTCAAATTTATAATTAAAACTAGCACTTGCATTGTAATCAAGCAAAAGTTCTTCATCAGTATTACCATAAATAATACAATTGCCAAAATAAGCATTCACAAGTGGGCGTAACTGAATTACATCGTTATTATCTTTGTAATAATTGTTCAATACTACTGAAGGAGTTTTGCGACTACTATAATTCCAATAGTTTCCAATAGTACAATGCAAAAACTCATAGTTTCCTCCAATAGATAAAACAATTGCATATTCTCCGCAATTGGTTACTATAGTATTTGTTGCTTTTATCACAGAACCTTGTGCGAAAATACCTGCAACGCTCATATTTTCGATAATAGTATTATCTAATTTTAGGGTAGGATTGGAATTAATAACAGTATCAACTCTTAATCCAATACTACCATTTCTAATGATAGCATAATTAATTTCATTATCCTTACTTCCAGCCTTTAGCCAAATTTTTCCCCATTGTCCGGGTGTATCCCGATAAGGCATGTCTAAGCGACTTCCCTGAAACTTAACTTCATTGTGCAAACTACCATTTACTTTTAATGTTGCACCATCCCAGACTCTTAACTCAGAATTTGGTGCTAAATAAACCTTAGTTCCAGCAGGTATTATCAATGTACTATCTCTCCATACAACACATAATCCGAATATTACATGAGGTTTGTCATTTTCCCATGGAGTTTTACATCTGGCAAATGACATAATTTCCTGACCAACAATTGCTCCACTTTGATTTATAAAAAATATTGTATCATTAGGAACATGATAATAAGCATCTTGTCCCCAAGCTGTTAAACTAACTTTCTGAATATTTCCATTGGTTTCAAAAATAATGTCGTCACTAACTATTAATGGATTATTCTGATTATTAGGATTTACAGTTACTTTCACAAAAATAAACATACTGTCGTTGGCGGCAATTTCAACATTATTTATTTGAAGTGCCGGTGTGCCGTCAACATTAATCCTGAACATTGAAGCAGCAGCATTTGCTAGTCTGATAGAAGAAATGTTTATTTTCTGATCATTGTGATTGTAAACCATTAATCGCTTAGTAACAGACCCTAAGGTAGTAAAAACGGTGTCAAATAAAACAGAATCTGCTGAAAAACTTATTTTGGCAGAGGGAGTTGTTATAAAATCTTCTTCTTTCCTACATGAAGATAATATTATAATTAGGGCAAATATAATTAAACCGGAATAACTTAAGATATTATGTTTTGTTCTATTCATGAACTATAAAATTGAATTACAAAATTATAAATAATATTCAAATTACGTTAATAGCATTATTATTATTGTTTGATTTTGAAAATAAACCTTTTATTTTAAATTCAAAAAAATATATAAATAACGTAAATACAGATATATACTGCTTTTAGATTTGATGAATTACAAATTTAATTCAAAATTATTATAATAAACTTTTATCGTAACAAAATTTTGTTTAATTTTATTGACGAAAAATAATAAATATTATTTCATCTAAGTTTTTAAATATTTATTTTAATCATTTTTATATGAGCTATATATCATTTACGAAAGAACAATTGGTCAATCTGGAGTTTTCTTTGAGCAGAGAAGTCATTCGTTCTAATCGGGCAGGTTCTTATGCAAGTACAACTATTATAAATTGTAATACTAGAAAATATCACGGATTGTTAGTTGTTCCACAACCTTTTATTGATGGCGAAAATCATATTCTTCTTTCTTCTTTGGATGAAACGGTTATTCAACAAGATGCTGAGTTTAATTTAGGAATTCATAAATATCCAGAAGAAGTTTATATGCCCAAAGGACATAAATATTTACGTAGCTTTATTACTGAACCAATACCGATTTTAACATACAGAGTCGGAGGCGTTGTGCTCGATAAAGAAATGCTTTTTTCAAAAAGCGAAGACAGAGTTATCATAAAATATACACTTGTTCAGGCAAATTCTAAAACAAGATTAAAAATAAAACCTTTCCTTGCATATCGAAATATTCATAGCTTATCAAAAGCCAATCATTATGTTGACAAACGATATGAAGTCGTAAATAATGGAATTAAGATGCAACTTTATCAAGGATATTCTCATCTTTTTTTACAATGTTCTAAAAAAGCTGATTATGTTCATGTACCCGATTGGTATTATAATATTGAATACCAAAAAGAGAAAGAGAGAGGTTATGATTGTCAGGAAGATTTATTTGTACCTGGTTATTTTGAATTTTCAATTGAAAAAGGAGAAAGTATTTATTTTTCAGCTGGTATTGAAGAGGTAAACCCTTCCAATTTAAAGAGATTTTATACAAATGAGGTTTCAAAACGTGTTCCTCGCGATAATTTTGAAAACTGTTTGAAAAACTCTGCACAGCAATTTATTGTAAAAAAAAATAAGAAAACCGAAATAATTGCAGGCTTTCCTTGGTTTGGCCGTTGGGGACGAGATACTTTTATTTCGTTACCTGGATTAACACTGGTAACAGAGGATTTTAAAACCTGCAAGGATGTTATTGACACTATGGTAGCAGAAATGAATGGTCCATTGTTTCCAAATATAGGTGAAGGCTCAAATTCTGCATATAATTCAGTAGATGCTCCTTTATGGTTTTTTTGGGCTTTGCAACAATATGCTGATTTTACGAATACTAAAAGTAAAATTTGGAAAGAATATGGCAAAAAAATGCGTAATATTTTGGAAGGTTTTCGTGAAGGAGCATTACATAATATCAAAATGCTTGAAAACGGTTTAATATATGCGGGTGAACAGGGCAAAGCCTTAACCTGGATGGATGCCGTTGTAAATAGTAAGCCAGTTACACCACGTATTGGTTTGCCTGTTGAAATCAGCGCATTATGGTACAATGCAATAATGTTTTCTCTTGAAGTAGCTCAGCTTGCAAAAGATGAAAAATTCATTAAAGAATGGGAACCACTTTCATTAATTATTAAAGAATCTTTTAAAGATACTTTTTGGTGTAAAGATAAAGGTTATTTAGCTGATTATGTTGATGGCGACTTTAAGGATTGGAGCATAAGACCTAATATGGTGTTTGCTACTTCATTACCATATTCACCATTAAGTGAAAAAATCAGACAATTAATTTTGGAACTTATCAGAAAAGAATTGCTGACTCCTAGAGGTTTAAGAACATTATCTCCTAAAAGCCCTGATTATAAAGATATTTATTTTGGCAATCAGACTGAAAGAGATAGCGCCTATCATCAGGGTACTGTTTGGCCTTGGTTGTTAGGGCATTTTGTTGAAGGATATTTGAAAATATATGGTAAAAGCGGCTTGTCTTTTATAAAAAATATTTATGAAGGATTTGAACCTGTTATGAAAGAGCATGGTATAGCTTCAATTTCTGAAGTTTATGATGGAAATCCACCACATGCACCTGGTGGAACTCCTTCTCAGGCTTGGAGTGTAGCAGAGCTTCTAAGAATTAAATGGTTAATTGATAAATATGAAAATGAATGATCAAAAAAGAAGAACCAATAACGAAAAATATTTAATTTGTAACGAACTCATTAACTAAAAGTATAATAATGAAAGTTTTAATGTTTGGTTGGGAGTTTCCACCACATATCACTGGCGGTTTAGGTACTGCATGTTTTGGGTTAACCAAAGGTCTATTACATCAAGGGGTGGAGGTTATTTTTGTAGTTCCAAAAGCGTATGGTGATGAAAATCAGCAAGCTGTTAGCTTGGTAAATGCTAGTGATGTTTCAATTGATATTAAGAATTCAATTTATGAAGACTATTGGGATAATATTTCATATATTGAAGTAGGGTCAAATTTAGTGCCTTACATGTCTCCGGATGAATTTTATAATATTATCAATAAGAAAGAACAAACAGGTAGTTCTACTCAGGAATCTATTCTTAGTAAAACTTATCAGTTTTCGGGTAAGTACGGACAATATTTAATGGAAGAAGTCCATCGCTATGCTTTGGTAGCTGGTACAATTGCTTATCAAAATAATTTTGATGTTATTCATGCCCACGATTGGTTAACCTACCCTGCTGGAATTGCTGCTAAAAAAATAAGCAAAAAACCTTTGATAATTCATGTTCATGCAACAGAGTTTGATCGTTCGGGCGAGAATGTTAATCAAACTGTATATGATATTGAACGGCAAGGAATGGAATATGCGGATCATATAATTGCCGTGAGTAATTTAACACGCAATATTATCATTGAACGTTATGGAATTTCTCCTGAGAAAGTTTTTACAGTTCATAATGCTGTGGAACCATCAACACGTTCAGATTATTATTTTGAAGAAAAACATGTTAAAGAAAAGATTGTGACTTTTTTAGGAAGAGTTACTTTCCAAAAAGGTCCTGATTATTTTGTTGAAGCTGCCTATAAAGTATTACAAAAGGATTCAAATGTTCGCTTTGTAATGGCAGGTTCTGGCGATATGCTCAATAGAATGATTCGTCGTGTAGCAGAATTGCGAATATCCAATAAATTTCATTTCACGGGCTTTTTAGATGCTGAAAACGTTGATAAAATGTTTTCTATGAGTGATGTTTATGTGATGCCTTCGGTTTCTGAACCGTTTGGAATTTCTCCTTTGGAAGCAATGCGTTCAAATGTTCCTGTTGTTATCTCCAAACAATCTGGTGTTTCAGAGGTTTTAAAATATGCATTAAAAATTGATTTCTGGGATATCGATGCAATGGCTGATGCAATTTATGGATTATTGCATTATGATGCATTATCTAAAATGTTTGTTAGATATGGAAAAGATGAAGTAGATAACATGAAATGGGATAATGCAGCTAAATCTGTAAAGGATTTATATATAAAAGCTTTAAATTAAAAATAAATAGTAAAATATAATTTCAAACAATATGAGGTCAATTTGTTTCTATTTTCAAGTTCACCAACCATTTAGGTTGAGAACTTATCGTTTTTTTGATATTGGGAAAAATCATGATTATTTTGATGAATTTCAAAACCGTTATATTGCACGAAGAGTAGCAGATAAATGTTATATCCCCACAAATCAATTGCTTTTTGATTTAATTCAGGAATATGGCAGTCGTTTTAAAATAAGTTATTCAATTTCTGGAACTGCATTAGATCAATTTGAAAAATATACACCAGATGTTATTGAAAGTTTTCAACGTTTAGCGGCTACAGGTTGTGTTGAATTTTTATCTGAAACCTATACACACTCTTTATCAGCTTTAAAGAGTAAAGATGAATTCACTACTCAGGTTTTAGCTCATAGAAATAAGATTCAGCAACTTTTTGGACAAACACCTACTACATTCAGAAATACAGAATTAATCTATTCTGATGGAATAGGCGAAATGGTTGCTGAAATGGGATTTGAAACCATGCTTACCGAAGGTGCTAAACATATCTTAGGTTGGAAAAGTCCTAATTTCATGTATTGTAATTCGATAAATCCTAAACTAAAACTTTTGCTTAAGAATTTTCAATTAAGTGATGATATTGCATTTCGTTTTTCGCAACAAAGTTGGGAAGGTTGGCCTCTAACTACCGAAAAATTCGTTGATTGGATTAATCAAATAGATCAGAAGCAAGAAGTTTTAAACTTATTTATGGATTACGAAACCTTTGGTGAACATCAATGGCAGGAAACAGGTATTTTTGATTTCATGCGTGCTTTACCTGCAAGAGTTTTTTCCCATTCTAATTTTACATTTAATACGCCATCTGAAGTTTCGGCTGCGTTACAACCAGTTTCAGCTATTTATGTTCCTCACCCAATATCCTGGGCTGACGAAGAGCGTGATTTAACGGCTTGGCTTGGTAATGATTTACAAGATGAAGCTTTTGATGCAGTATATGCAATAGAACATAAAGTAAAAGCAATTAATGATTTTAAGCTGATAGTTGAATGGAGATATTTACAAACTTCTGACCATTTTTATTATATGTGTACCAAATGGTTTTCGGATGGTGATGTACATAAATATTTTAATCCCTATGGAACTCCCTATGAGGCATTTATTAACTATATGAATGTTCTATCCGATTTCATTATTAGGGTGGATCATTATTATGATAATGTTCCTTTGAAAGAAAAAGAAGTAAAGAAGAAAAATATTGCTATTAAAGAGATTTCTAAAGTTACAAAAGCAAAACCAGCAACTCAAAAATCAGCAAAACCTTCTGTTTCTGAAAATATAAAGCCTAAAAAAACCACAGTAGCTAAAAAGAAAGATATTAAACCAAAGAAAGACTGAGAATAAATTTTATGACAAAACAATTTATAAAACCCGACTATATTTTTGAAACAAGTTGGGAAGTTTGCAACAAAGTAGGAGGGATATATACAGTATTATCAACTAAAGCATTGAGTATAGTTAATGATTATAAGGATAATTATATAGTGATAGGACCGGATATTTGGATGGGAAATACTCCAAATCCTGAATTTACAGAAGATAAATATCTTTATAAATCATGGCGGGAAGAAGCAGAAGCAAATGGCTTGCGATTGAGAATAGGAAGATGGAATATTGCAGGAAATCCAATTACTATATTAGTTGACTTTACACATTATTTTGCTGATAAAGATAAAGTATTTGCTGCTTTTTGGGAGCATTATAAATTAGATTCTCTTTCGGGACAATGGGATTATATTGAACCTGCTTTATTTGGTTATGCCGCTGCAAAAATAATTGAAAGTTTTTATGACTATAACTTATCTGCCAACGATAAAATAATTGCTCATTTCCACGAATGGATGACAGGCACAGGTATTTTGTATCTAAAAAAGTTTGTTCCACAAGTTGGAACAGTATTTACAACGCATGCTACAGTACTAGGACGTTGCATTGCAGGAAATGGACTGCCATTATACAATAATCTACAATCATACAATGCTGATGTTATTTCAAAAGAATTTGGAGTAGTTTCTAAATATTCACTTGAAAAGCTATCTGCGATAGAAGCCGATGGCTTTACAACTGTTAGCGAAATAACTAACAATGAATGCAAACAGTTTTTTGGGAAAGCAGTTGATTTTGTTACACCCAATGGCTTTGAAGATTCATTTGTTCCAACTACTGAATTTTTTGATACTAAAAGAGCAGATGCACGTGAAAAAATTCTTTCTGTGTTTAGTGCATTGATTAATCTGCCTTTGAAAGAAGATAGTTTGTTGATCATAAATTCAGGAAGATATGAGTTTAAAAATAAAGGTATCGATTTATTTATTGATGCCATGGGCGAACTCAATAAGCGCAAAGACTTAACACGTGAAATTATTGCTGTAATTGCCGTTCCTGCTCATCAGGCTGGTTTAAATTACGAATTACTTGGTAGAATAGGAAAACCTGATTATACGAATCCAATTAGCAATAAATACTTAACGCATCGACTCTATGATGCTGATAAAGATCCTGTTTTAGAATATATTCACAAAAACGGATTGAATAATTCACCACAAGATAAGGTTAAAATATTTTTCATTCCTGCCTATCTGAATGGAAACGATGGTGTTTTCAATATGGAATACTATGATTTCCTGATTGGGTTTGATGGATCTGTATTTCCTTCATATTACGAACCTTGGGGTTATACACCAATGGAAAGCCTTGCATTTCATATTCCTACTATTACCACAACTCTTGCAGGATTTGGCTTATGGATAAAAACTGACCATGATTTAACACAATCCTGTATCAATGTTATAGAAAGAACTGATACTAATGATTTAGAAGTTGTGAATCAAATTGCGAATACAGTTTTAACCTGTTCTTTAAAATCGCCCGATAGCATTTTAGAAATTAGAAAACAATCGTTTGATATATCGCGGAGTGCTTTGTGGAAGAACTTAATTACTTATTATCACAAAACTTATTCTTTGGCAATAAGCAACGCATTAAGTCGTTCAGATTTATTTATTACTAAAAAGCATAAAGAATTTACTCAAGCAATTCAAAAAGATAAAGAATTAAGACCCGAGTGGAAAAAAATTCTTATAAAACCAAGCATTCCTAAAAATTTGGAAAGTTTGCAAAGGCTTTCCAAAAATTTATGGTGGACATGGAATTATGAAGCTTCTGAATTGTTTGAAATGCTTAATTGCAAATTATGGAAAAAACTAAAATATAACCCCATTGCTCTAATAGAATCACTTTCGATAGAAGCTTTAAAAGCATTAGAGAAAAACGAAAAGTTTATTGCTAAACTTAAAAAAGTAGCTTCTCAGTTTGATGCTTATATGGCTAAAATTGATGAAAAACCCAAAGACCAAATTGCTTATTTCAGTATGGAATTTGGCTTGCACGATACGTTAAAAATATTTTCGGGTGGTTTGGGGATGCTTGCCGGTGATTATTTGAAAGAAGCCAGTGATTGTAATGCAAATATGGTGGGAATTGGTTTGTTATACAGATATGGTTATTTCCAACAAAATATTTCTATTTCGGGTGATCAAATTGCAAATTATACTCCTCAAAAGTTTACACAATTGCCTTTAATTCCTGTAAGAGATGCTAATAACGACTGGATAAAGATAAGTTTTGGCTTGCCGGGCAGAAGATTGTTTGCGAAAGTATGGCGGGTAGATGTTGGAAGAGTTCCCTTGTATTTGCTCGATACTGATATTGAAGATAATTCTGATGCAGATAGGTCTGTTACGCATCGTTTGTATGGTGGTGATTGGGAAAATCGTTTGAAGCAAGAGCTTTTATTGGGCATTGGTGGTATTAAAATGTTGGATGCAATTGGTATTAATCCTTCTATCTACCATTGTAATGAAGGGCATGCTGCTTTTATTACTCTTGAACGAATGGTAAAATATATTCAGTTCGAAAAACTTGCATTTGAAGAAGCAGTTGAGGTAGTACGTGCTTCTACTTTGTTTACAACACATACACCTGTTCCTGCAGGTCATGATACTTTTAGCGAAGATTTGATGAGGGTTTATATGCCTTATTTTGCCGAACAACTAAATATTAGTTGGGATCAGTTTATGAACTTAGGTCGTTTTAATGAAAATGATATTAATGAAAAGTTCTCGATGAGCGTGCTTGCTTTTAAACTTTCGCAGGAAGTAAATGGTGTAAGTCGTATTCATGGACGTGTTTCTCAGGAAATGTTTTGTAAATTATATCCAGGTTATTTTCCAAGTGAGATTCATGTTGGATATGTTACAAATGGAGTACATTATCCTACATGGGCATCAAAATCGTGGCAGCAATTGTACAAAAAAGAATTTGGAACTGGATTTTTCGCCGACCAATCTAATCCTAAATATTGGAAAAAAATTCTTGATGTTCCCAATGATTTAATTTGGAGCACTAGGCTTAAGCAGAAAAAGCAATTGATTGATTATTTAAGTCTGCGATTAACAGACGAAATGACCAAAAGAAATGACAATCCAAAATTGATTTTCAAATTGATGGATGCTTTTAATCCGAATGCCCTCACAATTGGATTTGCCCGAAGGTTTGCTACTTATAAGCGTGCTCATTTATTGTTTTCAAATTTAGAACGTTTATCTAAAATTGTAAATAATAAAGATAAACCGGTACAATTTGTTTTTGCAGGAAAAGCTCATCCAAACGATAATGCAGGGCAGGATTTGATAAAACGTATCATGGAAGTATCAAAACAACCTGAGTTTATCGGTAAAATAACTTTTGTTGAAAATTATGATATTGAACTAGCAAAATACCTTATCCGTGGTGTTGATATATGGTTAAATACACCTACTCGTCCGCTCGAAGCATCGGGTACCAGTGGCGAAAAGGCAATTATGAATGGTGTAGTTAACTTTAGCGTATTAGATGGTTGGTGGGCTGAGGGTTTTAAACCGGAAGCAGGTTGGGCTTTGAAAGAAGAACAAACTTACGAAAATCAGGATTTCCAGAACGAATTAGATGCCGAAACCATTTACAGTGTTTTTGAAGATGAGATAATACCGGCTTATTACGATAAAGATGAAAACAATATTCCTTCAAAATGGGTAGGCTATGTAAAAAATACGATTGCTGAAATAGCTCCGCACTTTACCATGAAACGTCAATTGGACGATTATTTTGATAAATATTATTACAAGTTAATTAATCGCACAGTTTTGCTTCAGGATGATAACTTTTTGATGGCACGAAAAATATCGAAATGGAAACGCAAGGTGATGAGAGGATGGGATAGTATTGAGATTTTATCTGTTCAGCTTCCCGATTCTACTCAAAAACCATTGATGTTAGGCGAAAGTTTTAAAGCTGAAATTCAAATAAGTTTAAATGAGCTTTCGGGTATGGAACTGGGAATTGAAATTTTGTTTGGACAAAAAGTAAATGATGAAATAAAAGAACCATCATTTGTGTTTGATATGATTGCCGAAAAATCGGGAAACGATATACTGACATTTAAATGCGATATTCCTATAGATACTGCAGGTGTTTACGATTACGCTTTCCGAATGTATCCAAAGAATAAAGAATTGCCGCATCGTCAGGATTTTAGTTTGGTAAGGTGGATATAAATATCTAATATCATAATACTGAAAAAGTCCATAGTAATACAAAATTTGCTATGGACTTTTTAATTTCTCAATATTGATATATTTTCTAAATGTTTACTATAGCGCAGAATTGATATTGCAAAAACACCAAAAATGTCTTATTGAAATTTTTACTATAACATTTGTTTTGCGTCTTCTACAGTTATTTCCAATACCCTGGTCAGAAAAGAAAATTTAGTTTTCATCATATCATATTCTTCGCCTGATTCAATATAACTGGCAGTACCTTCAATAATAAAACCTGTTCCGGGATAATCCTTGTAACCCAATACATTTTTGCTTCCCAAACTTATTTTTACTTTATTATTTACTTCAATATTTTTTTGCGTTTTTCTAAAACCATACGCAGGAATTAAAATGCGCTCATCTTCCGTAATTACTAAATATGAATTCCATGTATTTACCAAATGGGGTTCGATACCCCACGACATAATAGATACAACGCCTTCGTATTTTAATACTTCTAAAAATTTATCGTTTAATTTGTTCATTATTACAATTATTATTTTTATTGCTACTATTATTTATTAAGGTATTACTTTGCTTGCCAGAAGCATCTTTTAGGAGAAACAATTAATCCTTCGGCTTTTAATTCAGCCATGGCTTTATCAACTACTTTACGATCAAGGTTTACTAAGTCCACAATTTTTCCTGCATTTAAGGGAATTCCTTCTTTTTTCATTGTTTCCAATACAATTATTTTCGCTTCCATTTAATTTGTATTTTGTTATTATTATTAATTAAGCTACAAAAATACTCTTAATAAAGGTCATAAATATTAAACTGGTTTAAGAAATTCAATTTACGATTTCTTTTTACGCAGTTCGCTCATATATTCGGGTGTGAGCCCAAGGTATGATGCTATCATATATTGGGGGATACGTTGCATAAATTGGGGGAATGAAGTACTAAAATGTAAGTAAAATTCTTCCTTCGACATTTCATACATCAATTTATTTTTATGTTGTGTTGCTGCTACAGCCTTTTGCAAGATGATTCTAAAATACTTTTCCATTTGAGGTAATTCTTTTAGCAATTCATCAAACTGCTGATTATTGATAGAAACTATTTCTGACGCTTCGATACTTTGAATATAATAATCGGAAGGTGTATTATTCATAAAACTCATATAATCTGATAGCCACCAGCCATCGAGTGCGAACTGTACAATTTGTTCCGATGCTTTTTTATTGATAAAGAACATTCGTAAACAACCTTTTTCAACAAAATATAAATCATTGCAAATCTTACCCTCTTGAAATATAAACGCTTTCTTTTTTAAATGAAATGTATTAATATATTTATTGATGACTAACTCATCAGTTTCACTAATATCAATAAACTTTCGTATATGCTCAAATAGATTGTTATGCATTTGTTTTTAATTAAAATTGGTATCAGAAGTGTCTTCAGGTTCAGGTAAATAACTGTCTAATTCAACATTTTGTTCCCAATCAATGGTTTTAAAATCATCAACAAAATACATATCATAATCTATATCATCAATTTCAAACTCAAATAAACCTTTGGGCTCTCCAAACTTTTTCTTAATTAACGTTTCTATTTCATAAAAGCTACCTTCATAAATATATACATATTCTTCTAAAGGGTGTGCATTGTCAGCAAGATAAATAACTTTATTGCCTCCAAAATGAGTAACTACCTGACACATAAATTTTCTCCATTCATTGCGCCAGGGATGATAATCGCACTTGCGAGTTCCCAGCCAATAACTGGCTACCGAAGGTTCAAAAAAAGTTATTTTTGCTTCATCAAAAGTTAAATTAAATCCATAAGGTCCATCAAATTCCAGATATTTATGTTTGGCAAAGTTATAATATTCATCTTCTTCTACTATAATCCATTCTTTTTGAGTATTAATAGTTCTTATTGCTTGGGGATTGTCTGCATTACATCTTAATTCTAAAAGTCTATAATATTCAGCATTTACAAAAACAATTTCATCAAGCTTTTGCTTTATTTCAATAGCTAGCTCTTTATAATTTCTCCCTTTGAAAACAATATTGTGATTACCGATTGGTATTAATTCTGTGCTCATCTTTTTTTATTTATCTATGAGTTATATTAAAACTTCAAATTTTTAATAACAATTGTTTCTTTTGCTTATTTAGTTTAAAATTTTCTTTCGATAAGTCGGCTATTTTTTCTTGTATAGAAATCATTTTTTTGTTTTTCTTGTAACATTATTCCCAAATATCTATATCAATATCAACATCATCCAAATCTTTAGTTAGGTAGCTTTCATAATTTAATTCATTTATTTGGTTTTTAATTCCGCATAGTAGCTTTTACTACTTGGCGTATATATTTGTATTTATCTTTAACCGCTTAGCGATTTTTTTTCGCTTAGCGGGTAGTTTATTTCCTTTTTATCCGCTAATCGTCTGAAGAAGCCGATAAGCGGAGGCTTCCCCTTCCTCTATTGCCATTTCCACTGCACGTTTAGCGGTTTCCAACAATTGTTCCGATTGCTTTTTTAGCTTGAAACTTTCTTCTACCAAGCTTGCTATCTTTTCTTGTATGCTGTAATCTATTATTGGTACAACTACATTCTCTATTTCACCTATTCGCCAGTGTAATATTATAGAACCTCCTGCATCACGTTCTGCTTGCATTTGTACTAACTTTGAGTTTAAAACTAAAGTTAAATACTCTGGTATAATCTGTGTTTTGTCTTTGACTGTTAAATGTAATATAGCTCCTGAAGTTATTATGTTCTCATCTTTCCTTAGCATATAAGCAGTTCCTACACTTCCATCTTTAGAGAAAAGTATTGTTTCCTTTTTAGGTTTCAGTTTATTTATTTGTGCTGCATTTTCGTTACAATATGATAAAGAAAGTTTCTTATCTGCATCACTTATACCAAACTTGTTGTAATCGGCTACTCTTAAAAAAGGAATGCCTTCTTCTGAATAAACATCTGAACCCGGCTCTATTGATTTTTTTATAGTAACTATATTAATTAAACTGTCATATTTCTGAGTTGTAATATGATTAATAACTTCTTCATACTTCTTCTGATAATACTCCGCATCTAATCTTCCTGTTGTTAAAAAGGAATCTTTTAAGCTTTTTATATTTACAGGCTCTTTGCTTGGTTCAAAATTATTTAATCCTATGGTTTCTAATAAAAGAGTTTCTGCTAAATCGTATGTTTGTTTAGAAAGTAATCTTTTTGAATTAGAATTATTAATAAGATTATTAATTTTATTTTGGAAGGATATTGATAGTTTAGCAATTTTAAGCATTCTAATTTTATAAATAAATAGATTTAACTGGACATTGCCGGTACTTTCACGCCATGTTTGAAACCTTCCATATTTTGTAAGAAGAAATGTAGAAATATAATTAGGCAAAAAATCTTTTTCAACTCTAATAATACCTACATGCCTATCAGAATTTGCTGGTAATATTGAATCTGTTACAACTGCACAATTCCCTATTGTACCAACCGTAGAAATTATAATATCATTTACTTTTAATGCTGTTCTTGGATTTTTTAAATGAGCTTCTTCTGATATAAAAGCTTTTCTTGAAGTATCAAAAAAGTTTTCACGTGGTGAAGTTGCTGAAATTAAATTTATATTACTAGTTTCACTATAATCAATTGAAGTATGAATTCCATCAGTTACATAACAAAACTCATCAATTTTTTTATAACCTATTTTGTAAATCTGATTTAATAAATCTAAATTTGATTTCAGAAAATACTCTGCATCAATTCTAAAATCAAAATTATCGAACCTAAATTCTTTTGAATTTAATTCTACTATCTCAAGCCCTTCCAACAATGCTTTATACTTAACTTCGTTGAAAGGGCGATTTAAAAAAAACTGAGATGCTCCTTTTTGGCAAATTCGGCAAAGGCTTCGGCAATGCCATCCTGTGTATAGCCGTCGTGGTTAAACAAATCGTGTTTAATAATCAGATGGTCGTGGGCATCCAATACATATTCGTCTAATTCTTTGGTTGTATTCAGATATTCCACATCAGGTTCTGCCACAAAATTAATATCGCCTTGTTTGTATTGCGGTGGTTCGGGTTTTAGTTTGAAAAAGTCGGGTAAATCTTTTTTGCGCAAATATATTTTATCACCACTATTGTCTTTGCTTTGTTGCTGCATGGTGGCAAAAAAGATAGGGTAATCGTCCTTTTTAGGACAAAGTCCTGATTCTCCTCCTTTGGAGGGGTTAGGGGAGGTGTCGTCCCATTTCTGCAACAACAATACACTGGTTTTGGTGCCTGTATGGGGTTTAAATACATTGCCATGCAATCCCACAACGCCTAATATGCGGCATCGGTCGGCTATAAATTCCCGTATCTGTTTGTCGGAAGAATTATTAAACCTGCCTTGTGGCAATACAATGGCCATACGTCCACCGGGTTTCAGAAAATCGAGATTGCGTTCGATAAACAGAATATCTCTGCCTACATTGTTCTGGTATTTGCCATTGGCATTTTTGCCCAGTTCGTACTTAGCCAGTATGCGGCTTTCTTTAATATCGCCTGCAAAAGGCGGATTTGCCATTAATACATCAAATCCAAAATCGCGATTGCTGTTTTTATCAATGCGCAATTGTTTCAGCTTTTTCCATCCTTCGTAATAGGTATCTTTCCAATCATCGTCGTTTAGTTTTTCGTCCCAGCGTTCGTAATCGAGGGTATTCAGATACAATACATTCGATTGTCCGTCGCCTGCTATTAAATTAAGGGTTCGGGCAACGCGTACGGTTTTCTCATCAAAATCAATGGCAAAAACTTTTTCTTTTACATAATCTTCGCATCGGGTTGGTTTTTGCTCAAGGGTAAACAAATGACTTTTATTTAAACCTTCGTCTTTCATTATCTGCTCCCACACATGAAATATAGTATGAACCGGAAATCCGCAACTTCCTGCTGCAGTGTCAATCATGGTTTCTGTTTCTTTGGGGTTGAGCATTTTTACACACATGTCAATTACATAACGGGGTGTAAAGTACTGTCCCTTTTCTCCTTTACTGCTTTTATTGATCAGGTATTCAAAAGCATCGTCCACCACATCCAGATTGGAATTAAACAGTTTGATACCTTCTAATGAACCCACACAAATAGCCAGATGCGAAGTAGTTAATTCTATTTTGCTGTCAACAGAAAACACCCCCGACCATTTCTTTTTGGCTTTATTAAACAGTATTTGAATCTTTTCTTTCAGTTCGGTTTCGGTATCACCATAATTACGGAATTCGAGATAACGTTTGTGATCTCTTCCCGATTCCATTTCGTCGTACAACTTGGTAAAGATGAGTTTAAATAATTCTTCAAATACATCCACACCTGCATTTGCCAATACTTCATCTTCCATTTCAAGGATTTTGTCTTTCAGCGATTTCTTTTGTTTTACCAGGGTATCGCGTTCAATCAAATCTTTTATCGTCCAGCGTTCGGACAATATATCCGAAAGCTTTTCGGTAGCTTTAGGGATGCTCGGAATGTCTTCAAAATAATTGGGGTCTTTGCGATGATAAAAAGAAATAGAATCGCCGTTAGTCCATACACCGATTGGTGCTCCGGTAGCATTGCAATAGGATTTTAATTGTTCTTTGCCATCTTTGAGTTTAGGCTTTTTGAGTTCAACAATCAGATAAGGCGAAAGGCTGTTGTCTTTATCGAATATTACGATATCAGCTCTTTTCTTTTCCCTGCCGAAAGAAACGGCATATTCCAATTCCATGCGGCTTACAGGGTAATTATAATCATCAATCAGTAATTGCAAAAATAATTGTCGGATAACTTCTTCGGGTACGAGTTTAATATCTTTTTTGCGTATCAGACAATGAATATAGGGGGTGTCAGTGCCTTTGCTATCTTGTTTTATTATTATACGATTCTCTATATTCTGTATTTCAACCAGATTAAACTGAGTTAGTTTGTAATTAGAGTCGCGTAATATTTCTGTAAGTTTCATTCGTTTTTATTTTTTGTTTTTCGCCCTACAAACTTATTAATAATAAATGAACTAACAATAAAATTAACAAAAAAAAGCCGCTCCTTAGGAGCGGCTTGGTTGTTTCAGCTTTTGATTAAACAAAACTGATTTCAATTTCGCCTTTTTCGGTTGTAGATAGATTTTCTATCATTAAAAATCTGTCGTCCTGATTGGCGTAATCTTTTATAAGTATGGTTTTAATATCCTGTGGCAATAGTTTGATGGTGTTGCTGGGTTTGATGTCAGTTTTACCTGTGGTAAAGTAAACTTCCAAGTCGGTTTCACCGGTATTGTACAGGTTTATTTTGTCGCTGATATTGAAACTGAAACCGCCTTCAACTTTTGCGCCTTCGTCTATTGCTATTTCGTAGATATCAGGATTTTCGTCAGTTGTTTTCTTCCTGTATCTTAATAAAAATATAGGGTAGTAAACAGCTATTTGTGCAGGATTGTTTTTATACTTTGACATAAATTCGCCCAGTACGCTATAAATTTCGTCGGCAAGCAAATAGGCTTTCTGCATTACATCGTCAATTGAAATTTTAACGTTGGCACTTTTTTGCTCCTGTGTATCACGGGCATTGATTAAACTCATGTAAAAATGATTCATTCTGTCACAAACCGTAGCGAGTTGGTTGTAATTTCTCGCAATTGTTATGGCATTCAACAGATAGATAATCCGTTGTTCGATAGATAAAGTAGATAAGGGTGTTACACCTTGTGGAAAGATTTTTGCATATTCAGCTGATTTTTTTGGAAAAATATTTTGAATAGCAACGTCCCATGCACGAGCCTGGGTAGAGGATAACTCTTTTAAGAGCTGATTAAGCAATATGGTATCGCCTTTGTGTTGCGATTTGTTACCATATTTTAGAATGTACGCTTCGCTAAAGGAAGTGAAGAAAGGTAATAGCTGTGAGTATTTGTCATGAAAAAACGGATCGTCAGTATTGGCTCTTAGATTCTCCGTTAATTGATAACAAAACTTGTAAAATCGTTGTAAGCTGCGATCGGCGAGCAAACGAAATACATTTGAGATAAACGACCATTGATGTGTCATTTTGAATAAGGATTTAATGAATAATTTTGAAAATTAACATTACTCGAGTATGTTAATAATAACTAAATATGAGGCGTGTTATTGTATTTTAATCAAAAAAAAAGTAAATTTTCTTAAATATTTTAATAAAAGCTAAGAAATACGCTGTATATGAATAGTTTAAATTTACCGTTTCATACTAAAAAACTTTTGTATAGCTGTGAAACTTCACAGCTGCTCAATTAACGACTTTTGTATAGGTGAGAAACTACACAGCAACCCAATTAACGTCTTTTGTATAGGTGTGAAACTTCACAGCAACACAATTAACGACTTTTGTATAGGTGAGAAACTTCACAGCTATACAATTAACGACTTTTGTGCAGGTGTGAAACTTCACAGCTATATAATTAACGACTTTTGTGCAGGTGGGTAACTACACAGGTATATAATTAACGACTTTTGTATAGAAGAGAAACTTCCCGTCGAGAGTGTAAATAAATTGTGCAAATACTATATTTGTGTGTTTGCACAATTTATTTTACACTCCCTAAAAAGAAATTAAAAATGAATGACATATATTCACTCTTACTTATTTATAGATTAATAAACAACTTCTTTTTTTACAAAGACATACTGTTCGTTTTGTAGTTTAATTACATAAACTCCTTTTGACGGATTAAAAGGATAATTGCTATTTCCTTCTTTGGCTGTATAGGTTTGTACTAATTTACCATTTACATCAAAAACATTTACAATCGTATTTCCCATCCATGGATTAAAAACATGGATTGTTAGATTGCTAAAATATATCGAAGGTGTTTTGTCAACCATATTATTAATACCATTTGCTGTAAAATGCAGTAAAAAGCGATTTTCATTATCGCTGGTTTGCGCATTGAATGAATAGTTATTGTTGATTGATAAATTTTGTTGCATGCCGATTTTTAAATCTTCCAGCATCACATTGCCTATAGCCTGAACACCCATGGCTGAAATGGTATAATTACCATCAATACCTGGTTTAAAACCAATAGGTATCGTTGCATTATCTGCCATTGAAGTAAGATTGTTGATACTCCAGTTTTTATTTAGTTTGCATGAATATATACTTGGAGCAGTCGCTTCGATACTAAACATTTTTTCGGCTCCCCCTTTATCATTCGCATTTCCAAAATTAACGATAAGTTCGTCCTTGAAATTATTTTCTGTAGTTGAAACTATCAAACGAAGCCTTTCAGTATTTGTTGATTGAGATTTAAGAAATTCCTGAAAAGAATGTTCCTGAATGTTATTTGTCATTACAAGCGTTCCGGCTGTGGCTGCTTTTACCCAAAATCCTTGTGCCATTGCGATAATAGGGGTAACACCATTGGTGCCTGCATTAAATCCGGTATTTGAAATATAGGTTCCATAATTTCCTAATGCTGCATTCCAAATCCACATTGCTTTTTGGTTTCCTCCGGCATTGGCTAATATATTTCTTGTCCAGCCAGTAGGCTCGTCCCAGTAGATAGCTGATGGGTAAGGATTGGCAATAAGATTCCATCCACTATAATTTCCTGAAGTAACGCTTAAATTTATAGCTACATTTCCTTGATTAATAGTTCCATTAAAGCTTTTTGTAGAAGCAGAGGGATATGAAACCGCATAGCCTTTTCCTGGTATAAAATTGTTGCTGCCATTAAGTGCGTTAAAACCATTGTCTTCATAAGCTACCCACGTTCCATTTGTTTCGTTCCAAGTATAAAAGCTTTGAATACCAGGACAAAAATCAGCATTAATTAATTGATTGGCAATAGGAGAACCAATAACATGGAAATCATCAGTAGAGCTAACAGGAATATATCGTTCAATAGTATTTGAAGTAGAATGCAAACTTCCTTTATTAATAAAAGAACCCGATCCTGTGGCATCAGAATGTATTGTAAATGCTCCGTTAACCCGTAAATCTTTTGAAGTATTTATCGACAAATAGCCCAAAGGAGCAATAGTTAAATTATTGCATTCATAATTATTTGAATTAATTATTGCAAAAGTATTGGAGGGAATAAATGCATCCGTTGTTGGTGTAGGAATGCCATGATCCCAGTTTGCATTGTTTTCCCATGCACTTGATATAGCTGCTGTAAATGTAGTAGTTCTGGTTGTTACTCCCATGCCTGTTAAAGCTGGAGTTTTGTAGCAATATCTGTTTGAATTGTATTCGTAAACAGCAAAATAATAAGATGTTTCATTTGCTAAATTATTTATATTTGCTGATGTTGCAGTTCCTTTATACATTACATAATTACCTGAACCTATTTGCGAACCCAAACCAAAAGCTGAGTTAGCTATATATATGTTCTCATTAATTGGATTTGCATTTACAGCACTTCCTTGTCGTGCAACTACAATTACTGAATCACCATTGCCACGAGTCCATGTTAACTTCATTGAAGTACTGGTTATTGCAGAGGTTGAAAAAGAAAAAGCTTGTGTTGTTGGAGGTGTGCAAGGAGCAATTACATTGATTGAATAATCTTCTACTTCACCCCATTGAGAAAAACCGCAAGGGAAAGGATTTGCCCCATTATCAGTATCATCTAATCTGATTCTCATGGTAGTAATTCCAATTGAAGCACCTAAAGGAGGCGTAATGCTTGTAATAATAGGACTTACAAAAGAACCACCCGAAACAAAAACCATTTCATTTGAATCTGCAAAATCATTATCATGGTTCCAGTCAACCCAAATCAATACTTGATTCAATTGATAATCATTGGTTGTGCTAATGCTAACTGAAGCAGTTTCTCCAATTTGCAAACCTGTAAGTTGTGAAGTAAAATCTTGGTAACCAAAAATTCCTTTTCCAGAAACCTGATTAATAGAACCCATAGTAACAGTTGAAATATACTCAGCTGTTGATAAATTAGATAAAGAACCTGCTTCGCAATAAGGATGTACTCCTGTTGTTTGAACACTTCCTGTTAATGCAGTTGTTTTGTAACAATGACTTGCTGAAGAATATTCATAAACAGCATAATAATAAGTAGTTCCTGAAACCAATGCTGTAATATTTGCAGAAGACCCAATACCTGTATATACTACAAAGTTAGCTGTTCCAATTTCAGATCCGTTACCAAATGCAGCATTAGCATTATAAACGACTCCGTTTAGAGGTTCTGCATTCACAGCGCTTGCATTTCTTGCAATTACTAAAATTGAATCGCCATTTCCACGCAAAAATCCAATGTTCATGCTATGATTAGTTATTGATGAAGAAGTAAAAGCAGAAGCTTGGATTGTTGGTGGTGTACATGGTGTAGCCGCTACATTGATTGAATAATCTTCCACTTCACCATAATCCGAATCTCCACAAGGAGTTGTGTTTGATCCAAAACTCGTATCATGTAATCTAATTCTCATTCGATAAGTACCAAGTGCTGTACCAAGAGGTGGTGCAAAATATGCAGTAGTATGTGGACTTGTAAACGAAACTCCACTTGAGATATATACATTTTCTCCTGCATCATCAAAATCTCCATCTTTATTCCAATCAACCCATATTATTAATTGGTCTCCGATGTTAGAATTTGCAACACTAATGATGGCTGAAGTATTAATGCCTACGTACATTGTTGTAATTTGTGAAGTGTAATTCTGATAGCCATTGACACCTCTTACTGACGTTTGATTTATAGAACCTATAGATACATTAGAAATATATTCGAAATTACTACCTGTTGAACCTGCTGAGCAATAGGGTTGTATTCCTGTTGTTTTTACACTATCTGTTAATGCGGGTATTTTGTAACAAAAATCTGAGGTGTTATATTCATAAATAGCATAATAATAGTTAGTTCCTGCAGTTAATGAAGTGATATTGATAGAATTTGAATTGCCGTTATAAACAACATAATTATCTGTTCCTATTTGTGATCCACTACCAAATACTGTATTAGCTGTATAATTTGTACCACTAATAGGAATAGCATTAACTGCACTTCCTTTATGAGCAACTATTAAAACAGAAGATCCATTACCACGTACAAAGCCAATTGTCATTGAGCTGTCGGTTATTGCTGAAGATATAAATACAGTCGCTTGTATTGATGGAGGCGTGCATGTTGAAGAGGTAATATTTATAGTGTAATCTTCCACTTCGCCATCAAAACCTGTTTCGCAAGAAGTAGGAGAGGAGTCGTACTTTACAGCAATTCTCATTCTTGTACTTCCTATAAGTGCAGTTGCGGGAATAGTAATACTTTTAGGAGATAATGAAGAAAGCCCGTTTGCAACATTGTTTGCAATTCCTAAGTCGTAAGCTTCATTGGCATCCAAAAAATCACAATCCTGATTCCAGTCTATCCATGCATAAGCATGTGAAATGTAATCCCCATCGGTATTCAAATTTACAGTTAAGTTATAAGTTGAATTTTTATTTACATTTGTTGATAATCCAGTGTAATCATTATAAGCTGCTGTTTTTGCCGTTAGATTATTTAAGGTATTGAAATTTATAGAAGTTATACTCGTATTATATTCCATGCTTCCCATAGCAATACAATAATTACATTGTGAAGCTCCAGAAGTTATTGCATTTCCTGTTAAAGCAGATGTTTTATAACAATATCCAGAAGTGTTGAACTCGTAAATAGCGTAATAATAATTGCTTCCTAATGATAATGCGGTGACATTTACAGAAGTTCCTACGCCTTTATAAACAACATAATTAGCTGTACCAATTTGCGATCCGCTACCAAAGGCTGAGTTAGCAGTGTAAACTACCCCATTAACAGGGTCTGCATTCACAGCACTTCCTTGTCTGGCTAAAACTAATACAGAGTTGCCATTTCCTCTTGTCCAACCTGCAGTAAGGCTTGTATTGGTAATTGCAGATGCAGTAAAGGCAGTAGCTTGAATAGAAGGTGGACTACATCCTGCTCCAATAACATTTATTGAATAATCTTCCACTTCACCATAATCAGAATTTCCGCATGGAGTATTATTTGATCCAAAACTTGTATCGTGTAATCTTATTCTCATTCTTGTAGTGCCAATTGCGGCATTGTTGGGTGGTGCAAAAGCAGTAGTAGTGTGCGGACTGCTGAAAGCAAATCCACTGGACGCATAAACATTTTCATCTATATCATCAAAATCTCCATCTTGATTCCAATCTATCCAGATTAATATTTGATCGCCAATATTAAAATCGGTAACACTAATAGTTGCAGAAATACTAATACCTATTTGTAGTGTAGCAAGTTGTGAAGTAAAATCCTGATAACCGTCGGTTCCCATTCCAGAAGTTTTGTTGATTGAACCAATTGCAACATTTGAAATATATTCAAAATTAGCACCAAAAGAACCAGCTGCACAATATTGTGAAGTTAAAGTTGATGTTTCATTTCTCATTAGCTTATTTTCATCTCTGAGTTGAACATGATTTTTCCTACAATTTTCTGATGAAAATTCAGAAGAAAAAGCAAGAACATTTGTGCTATTTGTAATTATCAATAGAACACAGAAATATAGAGCTAAAATAATATTTGCTTTATTTTTCATAATAAAAGAGAGTATAAAATTTGTTGAGTTCTTGTAGTTTTTAAATTATAAATTTTACTCCTGTTCTGATGAAAATAGAACAGGAGTAAAAATTTATTGAGGAATATTAAAGAACTTAATCTTTGACTAATTTTCCAGTTTGTATTCTTCCAAAATTTTCGTCGGTAAGAGTTACATAGTATAGCCCGCTTCTTAAATTTTGAATTTCTAATTCAATTCCACCAGCTACGAAACTTAACTTATAATCGCTAACTTTCTTTCCACTTGCATCAAACAACTCAATTTTGCCATTTTCCATGCCAGCTTTTGCTATTTCAATGAACACTTTTTCTTTAGCAGGATTTGGGAAAATATTCAAATAGTTTTCGTTATCACTAATATGTTGAATATTTCCACTTTTCGTAACTTCAAGAAGATTTTGTTTTTCAAAAATATAGTCGCGATAGCTAGAATTGTTGTTTAGTATAGCAATTGCAAAATTCGAGTTGATGCTCTTTTTAGCTTCAATTGAATTCAATGCTTGAATAGTATTGCTTGGCAATGATTTTAAGCCATTTTCAATGATTTCTAAATCAAGTAAGCCTATAAATTTGAAATCTACTTGATCAGCATTTTCAGGATTGAAATTATTCATATTCAAATGAGCATTCAAATAATCAGCACTTTTATAATAGTAATTGTATTTTAGTATTGATTTTTCATTTTCTGTTAATGAAGTCAAACTTAGTAATTCATTCAGCGTTGTAATATCAGCATTGTCAATAGAAGACAATAGCATATTGGCATCATTAAACTGATTACTTGACGATTGTAACATTGCTTGATAGTTGTCATTTGCAGAAAGTGAACCTACTAAACCTTTTATTATTCCTAATAAAGCTGAATAGTTATCACAACTGTATTTAATATTTAAGTTTCCTTGCGATGGCATATTAAAAATTTGATGACCACAAGATGCTGTTGAATGATAAGGACGATTACTTACAATTTGCACTTGAGGGAATGAAATATTAAACATCCCAAAATTATCGGCTACTAAAATATTTGTATTACTATTGATGTCAATGGCAGGATTATAATTACTCCATAAAGTATTTAGTCCCGGATCGGCAGGTGTTAAAGTTCCAATATTACCAGAATATCCAACTACATTTATCCCTGCAAAATTATAATTGTAAAGATAATTATTTCTGATTTTTGGCAAAGTAGAAACTGTAAATGACCTTATATCCATTGAAACATAACAATCGGTAATGCAATTGCTTGAAACTTCGCTGAGTGTTGATAAATCAATAGTGTATAAACCTCTGGTATTATTATAATTTCTCATCTTTATTGAATTACAAGTAATATAGTTTTTATCTTTACCTGTTCCGTAAAAATAAATACCATTAATATCAGGATCTACAATTTCATTGTTACTGATTTGGAACTTCTTGGCATTTGTAGCAATTATTCCATATCTGAAACCCTTAATCTTATTATTCACTATGCTTACATTTGATGAGTATCGACTATAAACAGCTGAATTACTGTTGTATTTATTGAAATTATTTGATATTTCATTGTTGTTGATTTCAATAATCGTACTATTTGAATTGTCAATATATATAGATGAAGGAGGCGAAACAGCAGGTACGTTTACTTCAATTTTATTGTTTTCAATATTTGAAGGATATAGTGCTGAATTTAGTAATATTGAATAAGTTTGATCTGTAAATGTATTGGCAGAAAAGATTCCACCACCTTTTACCTGATAAACGCCATAAGTACGTGGCAAGTTAGCAGCTTTTGCATTTACAAATCTGTTTTGAGAAACTTGTTGCAATAATCTTGAAGTTGAGGTGTAAATTCCATAAGTACTGCTGTTGTTCACAAAACTATAACAGCTTGTAAATACAGGGAAAAACTGCTCTGTTACAAATTGATTGCCAGAAATTGGATGATCAAAAGTATTATTATTTTCTACCCTGATACCATAATTACAATTTGAGAACAAGTTATTTGATACTACTCCATCTGATAATGATTGGAAATAAAGAGCAACTTCAGCATTTTTAAAAGTACATTCGTTGATGATATTATCAAAAGGTGCACTTCCAACAAATCTTAAACCTCTCCATGTACCATCAATATTACAAGGTCTTAATACTGAATTGCTGGCACGTAAATGTCCGCCATTGATAAAATCAATACCTGCACAACTACCAAACACAACATCCATAGTTGTAATATCAAGTGTAGCACCCGAAACGGTTACTATTACATTATCATCAATGTAATACTTTCCATCCCAAACTACATCAGAAGTGTAAGTAATATTCGATGTTATTTTATGGTAAAGTGTATCAATTTCAGCAAAACAACAAGTAGTACTTTCATTTATAATATCAGCATGATAAGTTGCAACACAACTTCCACTTGAATTAGAAATATTAAAAGTATATGCACCGGCTGGAAGATTAGGAATCAATAATGGAACTCCAGGTGTAATAGTTGTTGGCAAAGGTGCTACTAAAGGAACAGAAGAAATTGTAAATGGACCACCAACTGAAGCAGGATTTAGTAATATTGAAACCCAACCATTAGAAGTGCCAGGACAAGAAGCATCGCCTGTATGCATATTTTCCAATAAAATTGAACAGCAAAGGTCATTTTTAAAACAAAATACACCAGCAGTATCAGTACATCCAAAGCTATTGGTTACAACTACTGAAATTTGATGATTTCCTGGAATATTTGAAGGGAAAGCAAGGGTTTGTCCGCTACCAATTGACGTAGCATAATTTCCATTATCGTACCATTTAATTACAGGATAAGCATTAGCATAAGTATTATTTGGATAAACTGCATTAAGTGGCAAAGGAATATATAAATGCAAAGTATCTACATTACACATTGATTCGCATCCCAATGGGAATAAACTTAAATCGGGTTTTGGATTAATAGTGCCTGCATTTGCAGTTGCTGAACATCCAGTTGCTTTATCTGTAATAGTAAGGCTGTAGAAACCAGGTGCTGAAGCTATAATAATAGGCGTTACTGATCCATTATTCCACTGATAGCTATACTTAACTGTATTCAAAGGTGTTGGGGTTAAAGTAACACTATTTCCTTGACAAGTATTTAGGTAAGGTACATTCAATGATGGCGTTTCAAAAAATGTTACACACATGGTATCGCTAACCACACAACCTGTAACAGTATCTGTAACATCTACAACAAATTGATAAGTAACTGGTAATACAACTGGCAGTGTAAGATTTGCTGATGTACTACTGCTATTTGTAGGGCTAAAAGTAGCTCCAGCAGGAATACTGCTCCAATTATATAAATAATTGGCATTAAATATAGTACTTAAAGATAAGCTGGTATTACTTGCCGAAACGGCACACATATAACGACTTCCTGTGATTTTTGCTTTAGGAAGCGGATGTTCATAGATATAAATTTTATTTGATATTTTTGAACAGCCATTTCCATTAGTAACGTCAACCCAATATTCACCATGTTTATTGGCAATATAGCTGTTTGTATTAGCTCCACTGATTAAATTGCCATTTTTGTACCATTGATAGGAACTCATACCAGTACATGCAGTTAAAGTAACAAAGCTACCAGGACAAAATACTGTATCCGATGCTGTAACAACACAATTAGGAAGTGGATTAACAATAATTGGTTTTGTTATGGAAATTGTGCATCCCATTGCATCTTTTATGTATAATGTTACATTAAAAGGAGGAGGACTTACAGTATTATAAGCATGTTGAACGCTTGCATTAGGTCCATAATAAGTATTAGCACCATCTCCATAAGACCATCCATATTGTAAGCTTGGTAAATTTGGACTAGCAAGGAAGGTTGTAACTGAATTTACACAAACAGGTGAAGTAGTGAAATTTGCAGTTGGTAATAAAACATTTACAATTTCTGTCCATGTAGTTATACATCCAGTAGAAGAAGTAACTGTAAGTGTAATTGTATAAGTTCCAGACATATTTACTGATAATGTTGGAGTTACAGCATTAACGTTAGGTAAAAATGTACCAGTTCCAGGACCTGAAATTGCCCATGTATAATTAGTAATGGTAGAAGGTGCTATAACTGATGATAAGTTTAACAAAGTAATATTGCCACAAACCACGTAAGTCTTAAAGAATGAAAGAGCATCACATGAGCCCGGAATAGGACCTCCGCCATTTGTTCCTACCGTACAATCATCAATTCTTACATTTATAAGATTAGAAGTTGAAGAGCATCCATTCTGAGTAACTATAACGTTATATTGATAAGTTCCAACAGCCAATGGGGCAATACTTACATTATAAGTAGCACTGTTAGCAAATGGAATTGGAATACCATTTTTATACCATTGAAAAGAATAACCAGCTCCCGTGGGAGTCGATAATACAAGTGTTTGGCTTGCACCCTGGCAAAAAATTGGCAACATATTATAGGATGCTACTGCTGTAGGAGGTCCGTTTACTGTTACTGAGAATACATCATTGCCAGCACAACTTGAAACAGAAAGTGAAGCAGTATTTGCTGGTCCATGCCATAAAATAGTAACAGAATTACTTCCTTGACCACTTTGGATAGTACCTTGATAAGAAGGTATTATTGACCATTGGAAACCTCCGGGAGGGGTTGAACCACCTGCTGAGTAAGATGCTGTACTATTTGCACATACTGTGGATGTTCCAGTGATAATAGGGGGCATATAAGGATTAACTAACAATGATTTTGTTAGTGATTGACAAAAAACACCAGGGCTAATTTCAAGATCTTGATATACGCTTAATATCCATGGGCCAAGACCAGAAAATTCCACAATGATTGAATCATTGTCAGCACCCATTTGTGAATTAATGCTTCCTGTTCCACCGCTTATTACCCATACAAAAGGACTTCCTGATTTATTTGAAGAAATACTATAAACATATTTATTTCCTGGACATGCATTGGTATCTCCATTTATATTACTAAGTATTGGTTTCGCAATAACTTCAACACTAAATTTAGCATTAGCATTACAAAAAGCTAAAGGATTGGTAGGAGTAGCTGTTATTATATAGTTTCCTGGTAAAAAGGATACAAGAATTGATGAACTGCCATTTCCCGATAAAATGGTTGAACCCGCAGGTGAAATAGTCCAGTTGGCTGCACCATTTGCATTAAAATAAACAGGATTCCCTTCGCATACAATTTTATTTCCATTGATACTAAATACTGGTAATACATTGATTTGAATAGAATCAACACCACTACAGCCAGACAATGGATTGTTATAAATACATTTTAACCAATAAGCTCCAGGAGTATTAAAAGTAATATTTACATTTGGAGTGTTTCTATCAGCTTTATTAAAAGCATACATTCCACCAGAAACTGTCCATTTATAATAAGTGCCAGGTAGCCATGGTAAAGAATAAGATCCTGAAGAACCAACACAAACAGTCGTAGGTCCGTTTATAGGTAAATTTGGATACAAAACAGGTACATTTAAGGTTGTTGCACCAGGACAGGAGGATGTAGAACAGCTTTGAAGTGTTACGGTTGTTGGAACAGTATAGCTATTATTCCATTTAATTTTTATACAATTAGTTCCTAAACCAGAAATAATAGTTCCTCCAGTTACACTCCAATTATAAGTGCCACAAACCATTGTTGTGCAAAATGAAGATGTATCTCCAGCACAAACAGTTCCAAAACAACAATCATAATTAATGACTGGGCCATTTCCACTTTTAACTACAATGATTTTTGAAATAGTATCTCTACATCCGCAAGGCACAATTTGCTCACCGCCCTGAGTGTTAGGAATATATTGACCTGCACCCATATCAATAGCTGTTAGTATTACTTTGTAAGTGCCAGGTAAAAGGTAGGTATGGTCAGGAGGATTAGCAAGATTGGATGAGGTTCCATCGCCAAAATCCCAATGATAAACACTTCCACCTAAAGAGGTGTTGGTAAAATGTACTGGTGTATTATTACAAACTGTATCAGCTGATTTTGTGAAATTTGCTTTAGGTCCATCAATCAAACAAAAATCTCTTATGATTGAGTCAATACAACTGCCACCAACAGCAAGGTTACTGATAACTACTTTTATTGAACCGGAACCACCTGCTCCCCATACAACCGTTAATGGATTTCCTGTGAAAGAAACAGGAGTTCCTCCTGTAACAGTCCAAGTATAGGTAAAAGTTGGATCATTAGGATAAACAGTATAAGTATGAGGTGTGTTTTTACAAGCAGCAGATTTTTGTGCATTACCAGCTCCTGCATCAGGAGTTGTTTGTGGGTGTGCACACGCACCTTCAGTTGGGCAAATTTCAATGGCATCTTTTAAAATGAATTCAGGACAACAAGCCTTTGACATCATAAAGACGTTATTGTTTTTTATAAGATTATAGCCTTTTTGTGAAGGTGATGAATACAACATATTTAAACCCATTCCAGAAACATGTTCTGTAACAGCTACTTCTTTTTCAACAATTTTATTTGTCGATAAATTTAGCTTTTCATTTAATGAAATGCCTTTTGAATAAATTGAACTATTCCCAATAATTAAAAGAATTAGTAACAATATCCTATAAAGTAATTTATGTTTCATTGTTTTATATTATTAGTTTTCCTACTCTTATGGCTTTTCAGTTTCGCCCCGTTTTTATTGGTTTCTGGACTCCATTTTCTTTTATGTAAATTGTCAATTCCGAAAAAACAAACTATTGTTGATTTAAAAGTCTGATGGTAATCATCTTTTAAATCAATTAAATACTAATCCATTTTTCAGAATTTGATTAAAAAAGTTTACAATTTAATAAATGAACATTCATTGTTTTTTATTGTTATAAAACATTCGCTTATCAATATTATTGAAAATACAATTTGTTTCATAAGTCGCATATTATAAATAAGTTATAGTTTGTAGCAGGGGTTTATAAAAAATGGATATACGAATGTTTTTGAAATTATGGAAATAAATATTGAGTTATTTAAGAGTCGGTTGCAAATTCATAAATATAGTGAAAGCAGTGTGCATTCATATATTAACTGTATGAAACAGTTAAAACACTTTTTGCAGAAGTATGAACTGGATGCTATTACGGTAGAATTAATTCAAAATCATTTAAACTGGTTAATTCAAGAGAAATCAATAAGCCAATCTTATCAGAAACAAATATTAATTTCTATTCAGAAGTACTTTGATTTAGTAATAAACAAAGAACTAAATCTTTCAGCAATTTACCCTAAGCATATTGAGTATCATTTACCTAATTGTATAAGTAAGTTACAAATAAAAGATATGATTGATAAAACAACAAATCTTAAGCATAAGGTAATACTTTGTTTATTGTATAGTGCCGGTTTACGATTATTTGAATTATTAAATTTAACTATAAAAGATATTGATACTGTAAATAAAGTTATACACATATTTCAAGCAAAGAACAAAACTGAAAGGCTTGTAATGCTTTCACCTAATTTATTACAACTATTGCCGAAATATTATGAGAAATACAAACCTATACATTTTGTTATTGAAGGACAAGGAGGAAAGGCTTATACGGGAAAAAGTGTGCAAGAAACTGTAAAGCAAGCAGCATCAAGATCTGGTCTTATTATTCCTGTAACTCCTCAATGTTTAAGACATAGTTTTGCTTCGCATTTGATTGAAAATGGAACTGATATTCAATATGTTCAGGAGCTATTGGGGCATCATTCTATTAAAACTACTGAAAACTATACACATACCAGTGACTTTTCTAAAACTAAAATTCAAAGCCCTTTAGATTTTTAGGTTTTTATATATTGCTTTTAGCCATACTCCCGTATATCAACTGATATATATCAATTTTTATTTGATTCTTGCTATTTGCTGATGAGTTATAAGTCAGATTTATAGATTATTAAAATATATTTTCTTATACTTTAATAATGAATCAAATGAAGCAAAAATTTATATGTCAATTTTTTCTTTATTTTTGTATTCATTAATTTAAAAAAGAAAATAAAATGAAAATGAAAATTCTAATTTTAGGCGTATTTATTATTGCAATTTTAGGAAGCTGCAAAAAAGATACAATTCAACCTACTGTTGTTCCTGTTAATACAAGTGTTAAATTTTCAACAGATGTGTATCCTCTATTTTCAGCACATAGCTGTACTGGTTGTCATGGTACTGCTGGCAATTTAAGCCTATCAGGAACTCCTTCTGCTGTAAGAACAAATTTATTAGTGAATTCTGTTGTTGCAGGTAATTCTGCTTCAAGTTTATTGTATACTAATTTTTCTGGTTCAGGTCATAAAGGTATATCAATAACATCAGCTGAGCTTTCTAATGTAAAAAGCTGGATTGATTTAGGTGCATTAGATAATTAAAAATTAAATATTCATTAATCATAAAAAAAAATATTATGACAACAATAAAGAAAATGTCACAAAACATGTATTTAACTTGTATATTATCTGTTGTGATTTTTACAGTTTTTACTTCAAATTTTACTTTTGCACAGGAATCAACACCTGAAAAAAATGTTATAACAACAGGAGTATTCAACAGTGGTACTTTTATTGAAAATCAAACAACTGTTGTATTACCAAAACACACATTTGAGTGTGTAATTAATCACAGATTTGGTAAAATTGGCGATGGATTTAAAGAACTTTTTGGTATTTATTCTCCTTCAAACATTAGATTTGCTCTAAATTATGGTATTACTGATAAACTTCAGGTTGGTTTGGGTACTACCAAATATAACAAAATACAAGATTTAAATTATAAATATAGTATAGTTGAACAAACAACCAATAACAAAATACCTGTTTCTGTGGTTTATTTTGGTTCTATATCATTAGATGCTAGAGAAGAAGCAACTAGTTTTGGTTATGAAAATTATTCATTTTCTCACAGACTATCTTATTTTAATGAAATTATGATTTCAAGAAAATTCTGTGATTTTTTTAGTTTACAAGTTGCTGCAACTCACACACATCTAAATATTGTTGAATCAGCAAGTGAAGTGATAGCAGATCCATTAAGAAGAAATGATCAATTTGGTATGTCAGCTTTAGGTAAGCTGAATATCACTCCTACTATTGCATTTACATTTGAATACGATAAAAACTTCAGCTTAATTACTAAAAAGGTAAGTGATAAATTTCAGGAAGTAAAACCAAATTTTGCATTTGGTATCGAAAATTCTACAGCTGCTCACTCATTTCAATTATTTATAACAACAGCAGAAGCTATAGACTATTCAAGAAATATGGCTTACAATCAAAATCCATTTACTTCAAAAGGTTTAATGATTGGTTTTAATATTACCAGGGTATTTTACTAGGAATACTCTTTATGTATAAATAAATTATTTTTTAAATTAAAAAAAGAGAAAAAATGAAAAAAACTATAATTTCTATTTCAACGCTAGCTATTTTCTTATGTCTGGTATCATTTTCCAGTTTTGATCTGGGTTGGGATGTTCCTGCAGTTGATGCAGCTATAAAAAATCCTGTTAAAGCAGATGCCGCTTCAATAACAGCTGGAAAAACAGAATACACAAAATCATGCAAAAGTTGCCATGGAGCTACTGGTGTTGGTGTTGGTAAAATGGCCGGCACTTCTAACTTTACTTCGAAAGAATTCAAAGCTCAATCAGATGGAGCTATTTATTTTAAGATAAATACAGGAATGGGTAAAATGCCTAAATATAAAACCAAAATCAAAGCTGACAATGACAGATGGAATTTGGTAAATTATATGCGCACACTTTAACAACTAATTTTTTAAAAATGTACAAATTGGATTTTTTCAATTAGTATTATTGTTAATAAGTACTGCTATTTAAGGATAGTAGTACTTATTTTTTTAATAAAAAAATAAAGCTGATAATAATTAAACAAAACTCAAATGCGAAACATAATAAAATCGATATTAATAATTGCAATCTTATTAATTTCAACTAATAAAAACTTTTCACAGAATACTAATGATGATTGTTTAACTTGTCATAGTGATAAAACATTAACAAAATCTAAACATGGAAAGACTTTTTCACTATTTGTTAATAGCGGTATTTTAAAAAACTCTACTCATAAAAATGTAAAATGTGTATCCTGCCATAAAGATGCTGATGTTAGTGAATTTCCTCATCCTGAAAATTTAAAAGAAGTTGATTGTGGTAGCTGTCATAAAAACGCTCAATATCAATTTTTTACAAGTATTCATGGTCAAGCATTAAAATTTAATGCACCCTATGCTCCCGATTGTAAAGAATGTCATGGCAAACATGATGTATTATCAAAATCGAATGCAAAATCTCCTACTTATAAATTAAATATTCCGATTTTATGTGGGAAATGTCATAAAGAAGGTGCACCGGTTGCTCGTATATATAATATTACACAGCATAATATAATTAGCAACTACACTGAAAGTATTCATGGAAAAGGATTGTTAGAATCTGGACTTATTGTTTCTGCAACATGTAACGATTGTCACGGAAATCATCTTATCCTACCACATACCAGTCCTCAGGCTTCTACTTCAAGTAAAAAAATTGCAAGTACTTGTATGAAATGTCATGCAAATATTGAACAAGTTCATAAGAAAGTAATTAAAAGAGAATTATGGGAGAAAAAAGCAGGTAGTATTCCGTCTTGCAACGATTGTCATTCATCACATAAAATTAAACCGAAGAAATCTGAAAATGTAATATCTAATCAAATCTGTTTAAAATGCCATGCAACAGACAATGCTTTTAAAATTGTAAATAATAAAAAAGTATCCTTAAAAATTAATCAAAACGATTTTCATAATACAGCTCATAATAATTTTGCTTGTAATAAATGTCACACGGATGTAACTACTGGTAATAACATGCGTCCTTGTTCAACTGTAAAAAAAGTTGACTGTTCAATTTGCCATGAAGCCGTTTCTAATATTTACATCAATAGTGGACATGGGCAAGCATTTTTTAAGAAAAATTCAAATGCACCTTATTGTACAAATTGTCACGGAACACATAAAATTCTGAGCAGATATGATGAAGTCTCTGTTACTAGCAGGGCTAATATTCCTAAACTTTGCGGTAGTTGTCATACTAAAAACGGGAAAGCTGTTATTAATACAAAGCTCAAAGAAATTGATGCATATAGTGATTATTCAAAGAGTGTTCATGGTAAAGGTTTAATGGAAAAAGGTTTGCTTGCCAGTGCTATATGTACTGATTGCCATACTTCACATGATGTTTTAAAAGAATCTGATCCTAACTCTACTGTTAATCCTAAAAATGTACCATCAACCTGTGGTAAATGTCACAAAAGTATTTTAAATGATTATTTAAGTAGCGATCATTCTATTTTAAATAATTCAAAAGATAAAAAGTATCCAACCTGTGCCAATTGTCATACAGCCCATACTGTTACCGAAATTGATAAAGATAAATTTATGACGCAGATTACAATTCAATGCGGGGCTTGTCACAAAGATTTATCTGAAACTTATTTGGAAACATACCATGGTAAAGCATATACACTTGGTCAACTTAAAGCTGCCAGATGCTCTGATTGCCATGGTGCACATAAAATATTAAACCTTGATAATCCAGAATCAAGCGTTGGACAAAAAAACATAGTGGCAACATGTAAAAAATGCCACGAAAATGCGAATTTAAAGTTTACTGGATATTTATCTCATGCTACCCATAATAGTAGTGATGCCTTGTATTATACATTTTGGGCAATGACTTCATTACTTTTAGGTGTGTTTGGTTTTTTTGGAATACATACATTGTTATGGATACCACGTTCGATTGTTGAAGCCAGAAAAAAGAAAAAACATATAAAACAATCAGGTGAATTGGTTTATATAAAACGTTTTACTAAAAGTCAGCGTGTTACCCATATATTTGTAATTTTAAGCTTTTTACTATTAGCTCTTACAGGAATGATGTTAAAATTTGCTCACATGAGTTGGGCAAATACTTTAGCAAAGTTAATTGGAGGTGTTGAAATTGCAGGGAATATTCATCGCTTTGCAGCAATTATTACTTTTGGGTATTTTGTATTCCATGTATTTTCTTTATTAAAAATGAAGAAAACAGAAAAGAAAGGTTTTGTTGCTTTTATTTTTGGAGCTAATACACTTATGTTTAACAAACAAGATGTGTTAGACTTTATTGCAACTATTAAATGGTTCTTATGGCTGGGCGAACGCCCCAAATACGGCAGATGGACATACTGGGAAAAATTTGATTATATGGCTGTTTTTTGGGGAGTTGCAGTCATTGGTTTTTCTGGTTTAATTTTATGGTTTCCTGAATTGTTTACAAAAATTTTACCAGGTTGGGTTATAAATGTAGCTCAAATTATACATAGTGATGAAGCATTATTAGCTGTAATCTTTATTTTTACTATTCATTTCTTTAATACTCATTTACGTCCTGAAGCATTTCCAATGGATACCGTAATTTTTACAGGACATGTTGAAGCAGAAGAATATAAAACTGATAGACCAAAAGAATGGGAAGAGATGGAAAAATCAGGTAAGTTGGAGAAAATGACAGTAAAAAGAGAATTGACAAGTTCCTGGCTGAAAATAGTAAAGATATTCGGGTTTATTTTCCTATTTACAGGTATTATATTAGTAATTCTTATTATTTACTCGTTAATTGCAGGAAAATACTAATAAACTTGATTTTCGTTATGTAATAAAACTTAAAAAGTAGCCATTGCCATTTAGTTTGGCTTCTTTTTTTGTAATTGTAAGATGAGTGTGATTGAACAAAATTGAAAAGTACAATAGTAGTAATTATTATATAATTACCACTGAATTAATTATATTAATCAAATAAAATATTAATCTTTATGAGAAAAGTAGTTTTTTATTTTCTTTTTATTATTGCGATGATTTTTTTCTTTAGCATTCAGTTAAATGCTCAAAAAATTAATTGCTTAGATTGTCATGAAAATACAGTATCAAAATCTGTTCACGACAAAGTAGTTAATTGTAATGATTGTCATAATGATATTGTCAATGAAGATCATGCGGGAAAGGCAAAAAAAGTAGATTGTAAAAAATGTCATGCTGCGTTAAATGCACAAATGCAAAATGACGTACATCACAAATTAAAGCAATTACCAGAAGCAAAGTCGCCAAATTGCAAATCTTGCCATGGAACACATAAAATAGTGTCGCCATCAACTGTGAAAAACAAAGAAAAGGAATATTGTGGTAAATGTCATAAAACTAAAATAATGGCAGCACCTTATCATGCTATAGCTAGTTCAAACGAAAGTTGTGCCAAATGCCATAACAAAAAAGATCATAAACTGGAATTGTCAAAATCTATTCACAAAAATTTATCTTGTGCTAATTGCCATAGTTATGTGGTTAATAATATGGCAAATCACAAAAAAGCCCCTAAAGATGGGATTTTAGCCGATTGTTATTTATGTCATAGTGCTATTGCAAAAGATCATAAAGAAAGTATTCATGGCTTATCCTTAATTGAAGGTATAAATGAAGCTGCACAATGCTGGAATTGTCATGGATCGCACGATATTGATTCAGTAAACACAATTAAAAGTAAGGTTTATCCGATGAATTTACCTGCAACATGTGGTAAATGTCATGATAATCCTGAGTTTATTAAGAAATATTCTTTGTCTGAAAGCAAACCTGGTAAAACTTATTCAGAAAGCGTGCATGGTAAATTAGTTATGACTGGGAAGAAAAATTCAGCAAGCTGTGTAAGTTGTCATGGAAAACATGATATTAAGAATAGAATACAAAATGCTTCTATGATATCCAGTGTTAATTTGCCCAATACTTGTGAAAAATGTCATAAAGAAATTACTGAAGATTATAAAAAATCTATCCATTGGATTGCTGTAAAAAAGGGTATTAGAAGTGCTCCTTCTTGTAATGATTGTCATAGTGAGCATAATATACAGGCAATCAATACAGTTAATAAAAGAGATGAAATTAAAAAGATTCAAGATAATACTTGTCTCCAATGCCATCAGAATTTACTACTATCGCAACGGTTTGGAATGAAAAATATGAATGTTAAAAGCTATCAGGATAGTTATCATGGGTTGGTTTCATCTCAAGGCGATAAAAAAGCTGCTATGTGTGTGGATTGCCATAATGTTCATAAAATATTGCCAAAATCGCATGCAGAATCTTCTACTAATAAAAGTAACATATTAAATACTTGTAAAAAATGTCATACAAATGCAACCGAAACTTTTGCAAATAGCTATTCTCACACTACTCAAGTAAGCTCTGCAGCTAATATTGAATCTATCGTTAAAAAGGTATATTTCTGGTTAATTGTTGTTGTTATTGGATGGATGTTTTTGCATAATTTATTAATACTTATACATGAAGTTCGTGCAAGATATGCGAAATCAAAAGATTCAATCAGAATTCCTCGATTCACCAAAAATGAGTTGATTCAACATACAATGCTTTTGAGTTCATTTATTTTATTAGCAATTACAGGTTTTGTATTAAAATTTCCGGATAGTATAATTGGAGATTTAATGTATTCTCTGGGCTTAACAGAATTAGTTCGTCAATGGATACATAGAGTTTCTGCAATAGTTATGATTGTATTATCTGTTTATCATGTTGTTTATCTATTATTTACTTCCAGAGGTCGTGATGTACTAAAAGGCTTATTCCCAAATTTCAGTGATCTTATTCAGATGAAAGATACCATGTTGTATTATATGCATCTCAGCAAAAAACACCCTGAATATGATAACTACAATTATATCGAAAAAATGGAATACTGGGCTTTGATTTGGGGAACGGTTATTATGGGACTAACTGGGTTTGTTCTTTGGTTTCCAACAATTGTAGGAAATTGGGCTCCAGTATGGTTTATTAAAGTAAGCGAAATAGTTCACTTTTATGAAGCAATTTTAGCTACACTTGCAATTGTCGTTTGGCATTGGTTTTTTGTAATGTTTCGCCCTAAAGAATATCCTGTAAGCTTTACTGTTTTTGATGGTAAAATGTCGGTAAGTCATTATAAGGAAGAGCACCGTTTGAAATATTATAAAGTTATTATTGAGTTTATAGAAATGCAAAACGGAAACATTAGTTCAAAGAAACTAAGCAATTTTACCAAGCTATTTATTAGTGCTATTGAAAAACAAGGAATGACAATGCAAGAGTTTGTTGATAATGAATTAATGAATGATGCCAGATTGAAAGAGTTCATTGATTTGCATAAAGCGAAATAAACAATTATTCTTAATTTTAAAAAAAGCGAAGGTGTATCGTATTGATATACCTTCGCTTTTTTGTATTTGGATAATAAAATTTAAGTTTATAAGTATAAGCTGTATTAGTCAAAAGTTAATTACACTCCTTTTTCTCCAACAAAATAATCTTCTTTGTTTTTAAACAATACATTAAAGGTTGTTAGGCTACCATATATGCGAGTAATGTATTGCTGCATTTCTACTTTTTCTTCATCGGTAAGTTTGCTGGAATTTAGTTTTTGTTCCAATACCCTTACCCTGTCACGAATCATTACTATTTTGTGGAAGAATGCATCAATAGGGATTTCTTTTTCTTTCAAACTGCTATCACCGGGATACATTACCATTTTTCCATTGGTCCATTTTATACCCATCGAAACGTTTTCTTGCACATCGCTGAAACGACGAAGTACTCGAATCAGGCTCTTTTCCATTTTTTCGTAAGTTGTCATTTCGGAAGGTGTTTCAACGGATTCTATTATTTCCAAACCTTCGTAGCTACGCATTATTTGTCGGATTCCGGTTTCTATAAATGCTATTTCATAAGCATCCGAACGCAATTGAACTACAACACCTTTGCCAAATTGTGGATGTTTCACACGTGATCCTATTCCTAATTCTATTTCTGTCATGCTGTTTTTGATTTTTAAGTTGGATTTTCAAAAATGGAAATCCAAAGTGATAAGTATTAATTTAAAAAGTTCTATTTATTTTTTAGGATTTTCCCCTTTATAATTTTCTAATAATGTCTCCAGATAGTGATAGTCTATCCCATGAATTCTTTTTATATTTTCAATTTTTTGCAAAATATCTGTATTAGGGATTTTTGCTATTTTTTGTTTTAGTCCAACTATTAGTACATTTTTGGGTGTATGTTCGGTGGCAATAAACTCAAATACTTTTGTTTTGTACCCATAAACTTCTAAAAGTAAAGCCCTAATTCCATCTGTTAAAAGTTCAGCCTGACGTTCTTTTAATATCCCAAATTGTGTAATTAAACTTAAATCATCAGCAGGATTCAATTGTTTGCGCAATTGTTTGTGGCAACAAGGGGCACAGATAATAATTTCTGCATTAGCAGTAATGCCTCTATAAATAGCATCATCAGTTGCTGTATCGCAGGCATGCAAAGCTATAAGCATTTCGATTTTGGGAAGTTCAACTTCTTTTATTGTCCCTTCTTTAAAACTTAGGTTGACAAAAGATGATTTCTGGGCAATTTGATTACAATCTGCAACTAGTTCTTTCCTGAGTTCAACACCTATAATATGAGGTGTTTTGTTTAAAACATTGTATAAATAATCGTACAATGTAAAGGTAAGGTAGCCTTTGCCGGCTCCCATATCTACCACATTGAATGAGGTTTCGAGTTTGGTATTTTTCAAAATACCATCAATAATTTCAATGTATTTATTTATTTGACGGTATTTGTCTTGCATATTGTGTTTTATTTGCCAATCGGCTGTAATAACACCTAACTCTTTTAAGTATATATTATTTGTGAGAGAAATCATACGTTTTTTTTCTTTATCATGGGTAAGTAGGGGAGCTTGATTAACACTTGAAGCTTTTTGACGGATGCTTGCAATATTTTTTTTATTGATTGTTAGAAAACTATCAGAGTGCAACGTAAACAACTCAGCTTGCAGGAACGTTGTTTTTAATAGTTCTTCCACAATAACAAGGCTTTCATCAAAGCTATAATTTTTGGTTATATCTTTGGTAGCATACCTATATACAAAAGATAGCTTAAAACCATCCTTAATATGGATAATTTTAGCAGTTAAAGTATTCAATTCATTTGTTTTATCTCGCTTGTTCATCATTGCTATTCGCACAAATGTTTTATCTGCAATACTCGTATTTAATAAATTTATAAAACTTTTACTTTGGTCTATACTCACACTGTCTTTTTTATTGAATTTTTATTTTACAAAATTCGTTATTTTTTTGCAATAAGCATCAGAAATTACATATTGTTGTAGTAGAAAAATTCTTAAATAGAAAATAGATAGCTAATAATTATTTATAAATTTAAAAATCACGAAACTTCTCAGAGATTTATTTGCTTTTGAATGATTTTTGTTTATCTTTGCAATGACTAATAGTAATTTATTGTTGACATAAGTCAGCTAAAAGGGTGTATAGATATTTATTACTTCAATATTTTCCCTAAAATTCTATTGATTTTGGATATTTTTAGCTATTTCGTAATAAATATATTCAATTAATATAAGTTGAATCACAATTAAATAGAAGTAAAATGGATGATAAAAAAAACGCTAAGCATTGTGGAGCTTGTTTAACCAACTTGCCAATGTTTAATTCTCTGACAGCAGATCAATTTGAATTAATAAATCAAGTTCGTTGTAAAGTAAAGTTTCGTCCTGGTGAAATTATTTTCAAACAGGGTACCGCATTGACACATGTAATTGTTTTAAACGAAGGTCTTTTAAAAATATACCTTGAAGGTATTGATAACCGTAATTTAATATTAAGATTTGCTCGCCCATTAACTATTATTGGTGGGCCTGGCGTTTTTACAGATTATAAAAATCATCTTACTACGATGGCTGTTGAAGAATCATCGGCTTGTTTCATTGATGTAAAAACTATAACTGATCTTGTAGTACAAAATAAAGATTTTGCCATAGACTTACTAAAATGGGTTAATACGCATACATTGGCAAATTATATTAAATTTGTTGAGTTAACGCAGAAAGGTATGCATGGACGTATAGCGGGAGCTTTGCTATATTTGTACAATGAGGTTTTTAATAAAAGCAATGGTGAAATTATTATAAAACGCCAAGATTTGGCAGATTTAACAGCTATGTCAAAAGAAAGTGCTATTCGAATCATAAAAGAACTCAAAGATGAAAATATTATAACAGTTGATGGTAATATTATACGATTGAATAATATCGAAAATTTAACCAATATAAGCATGCGGGGATAAATATTTTCAATATTTAATTTTTTTTTCCCTACTATTGAATTAGATATTACGAAATGAATATCATTCATTCTTTATAATTTCTGTTAATCCGCATTTACAGATCATATCCGTTTAATCCTCGTTTTAATGTTTTAAAACATTCATTTCAGAAACTATAAATCTGACATTATAGCTGTTTATTACTTTTTAAGAACATTATTGATATTTATCAATGTTTTCTTGATTGTTTTTCTTTTCACAATTAGAAAATATCATATCTTTTTTTTTAAGATATACTTACAAACGTATTATTTTTGTATAGGCTTAAAAAGTCAATAAAATATTGTAATAATAATAATTATAAACTAAAACCAATTACGATGACAAGAAATTTTTTACAAATGTTTTTTAAAGGTGCACTTATTATTTCTGCTGCATCTATTATTTTTGCAGGATGTGCAAAAGACGGTAGCGATGGTCTTGTGGGACCTGCAGGTGCTGACGGAAAAGACGCAAGCGAAACTTGCAAATTATGCCACAACCCATCAGTGGTTGACAGTGTTGCTACACAATTCCAATTATCAAAACATGAATTCGGAACAGCTGCAGAAGAAGAAGCTGGTAGTATAGGTTGTACTCCATGTCACTGTCAGGAAGCATTTAAATATGTTTGCAAAAACAATATTTCTACTATTTACTACCAAGATAGTTTAACAGGACCATGGAAAAATCCTTATAATTCAATTCCAACTGCTACTTATGGAAAATTAGGATGTTTTACCTGTCACAGTAGTTTACATACTACTTATGGTTATTCTGATTTAACTTCATTAACTACAGTTGCTCCTGTACAAATGACTATGTGGGGTGGTACTAAAACTATTGATTTAACTCAGGATGGTGGACAAAGTAATTTATGCGTTAAATGTCACCAACCACGTCCAGTTGGAATTTCTGGAACTTATGCAGGTTCAAATGCACTTATTCCAGCTTCTCTTAAAGGAAGATGGTTAGATTATCCTACTTTAGCTGCAAATCCAACCGCAGTTTTATATGATACTGCTTTGGCATCAACTGTTGTACAAGCTGTTACTCCAAGTTACAGAACTCATATTCACTATGGTGCTGTTGGTGGCGTTGTTGCAGGTAAAGGTGGTGTTGAATTTGGTACTGGTTATACAAATTCAGCTCATGCTATCAAAGCTTCTTGTCAGGATTGTCACATGGCTCCAATGACTGGCGCTGCTGGTGGTCACTCTTTCAAAGCTAAAGGTAATTTTAACGGATGTAACACTTCTCTTTGCCACACAGCTGCTGGAAGTACAACTGGTACCGGAACTGGCATTATGACTGCTTCTCATCCTGAATTTACAACTGTTAGAAATGACATTAAAACTTTAATTGCTACATTAGCTGGTAAATTAAAAGAAAGCGGAATTGAAATTATGAACAAAAACCCAGATGCAACTACCAATGTATGGTATGGTTACACTGCTGGTAATTATGATGGTTATTTGAATGTTTACGATCCAATTAATAATCCAAATGGAATAACTAATAATACTACTTCATTCAGATTTATGGGATCAACCAGTTCATGGTCAGCTACTCAAAAAGCTACAAATTTAACTTTACCAAAATTACATTTAACCAATGCACAAATGGGAGCAATTATCAATTTCCAATTTGCAGTTAGAGAATATAGTTTAGGTATTCACAATTACAAATATATTAAAACATTATTAACTAACTCAATTGCTTTATTATAAGTTATAATAAATAGTTTTAATTAAATAATTTTCATAAAAAAAAGCTGTTTCAATTCGAAACAGCTTTTTTTTATGATATTTTGTCAATGATTAATAACTTTGTTTTCTAATCAAGATCAACTTTAAATGCATTGAACATCATATCTACGCCTACTTGTGTGGCTCCATGGTAAGTGGCTTCAAGTATTTCGGCATCGGTCCAACCCAGATTACGTAATTTGTCAACATCCTCCTGAACGATCGCATTGGAGTTTTTTACTACTTTAAGTATAAAAAACAACAATGCTTTTTCATTTTCTTCTAAAGGTAGTTTTGTAGGGTCTTTTATTATTTCAGATATCATTTCAGGGAAAATACCATACTGAAACAGAATATTGGTATTCATCCCTACACAGTATTCACATTTTTCCTGATCAGAAACCAACAAACGTATAAACGACAACAGTTTACCACTCAGTTTAGGATGACGAAAGAAATAATTCAAATTGCTTACTTGTTGCCCCAACACATGTTCGCTTGGGCTAAAAAGTTTAAATGCATTAGGGATAAATCCCATGGTATTCATCATGTTTTGATAAATTTCGGCTACTTTTCCCGTAGCTTCTTCTTGTTCTACTAATTTTATACGCGACATAAATTTTATTTTTAAATTGAAAATTATGCTACAAACTTACAATAAATCTCTTCATACTTCAATATGCTGCACAAAAGAAAAGAGGAACTCAAAACCCCTCTTTAATACTTTTCTCTTTAAAGGATGATTTATGCCGCATAATAACTTATTTATTTTACCTAATAGGTTATATTTTGAAAGGAATTTCGGCTAAGATTACAATGTTATGAAATATTTATTTTGTCATTTGTCGATAATCATAATTTTATCAGACAAGAGAACTTTACTGCCTTCTGTCAATCTAATGAAATATAAACCACTAGGCAGATTATCACGGTATAAAGTTATTGTTTGACCTGAATAGTTTTCCATTTGTTTGACTTTTTCACCATTTGAATTATATATTAAAACAGTTGCATTTTTGAATGATTCGGTTGCATGTAAAGTCGTGAAGAAGCTAAAGGGATTGGGTGAAATTTGTATTTGAGTTTTAGAATTTTTTTCATTTGTAGATAAATTATTGAGAGAATCTAAATAACCAAAATTGTAATAATTATTATTGTACTCTGGACAACTAAATGTACCTGTTAAGTAAAGTTTATTTTTGAAATTTATTAAATCATTTATAGTTACAAAAGAATAATAATCAATAAAAGATAAATGCTGGATAGATTGACCGTTTGAAACAGCAAGACTATTGACTATCCCATTATTAAATTCATTATATCCTCCCAAAAATAATTTGTTCTCGTAAACACCTAAACAGTATATCCCATCATCTATTGATTCTTGGACAAACAAACTCCAATTTGAACCATTCCATTTATATATTGATGCGTATGGGTATGCATTTATAACATAAAGTTCACCATTATAATATTCAAAATCATACCAACCATAAGTTAGTCCATTATCTAATGCATACCAATTATTGTTTTCAAATTTTGCAATGTTATTAATTATAATTGAACCTGTTTTATTAAACTTCCCTCCAACATAAAGCGTATTTTCTATTGGAAGTAAATTAGAAACATGCGAACCAGCTCCACAGTTAGTATCATTAATAATTGAACCTACATTTGTCCAGCTTCCTTCATTCCATTTAGCAAGGGGATGAAAAGGAATACCATTTGGAATTGATAAATAACCACCTGCAATTAAATTATCTTGAAATATGGTCATACAATTAACCTGACCGTTTACACCAGTACCAACTGATGAAAATGTATCATTAAATAATGCAACGATTCCTTTGGTATATGGAATATTCATGAATGAATCAAAATTGCCACCAAAATATAACTTCTTTTTATATTCCTGAATACAATAAATATCGTCTAATATAGGAAGAATAAATGATTTAAGCAATGTAAAATGTAATCCGTCAAATTTTGTAACTTTATATTCATTATAGTTTGAGTTATAACTAAGTTTATATAAAAGATAAATATTTTCATTATCTTGTGTAAAAGATAGCGGAAAATTTCCATTAACGATACTATCATAAGCAGGAATAATAGTTTGTCCTTTCGAGTTTTGAGTAATTATTACAACTACTATGGTAATCAATACAAAGAATGTTCGTTTCATCTATTTATATATTTTTATGGTTATTAACACCAATTATAAAAATCTCAATCCAACTAAAAATCTTCCACCGATAAAATGAGGCTTCAAATATACAAATAAAATATTCAAGAAAACAAATTTGTTGTTATTTGTTTAACAACAAAAATTTATACCCCCGCTTATCAGCTTTTTCAACTGATAAGCGGATATTTCGTCCTAAAAAAATTTATATTTTATTTTTTATTATAGTATTTAACTACAACACAAGGATCGACCTTATAGAATTTACGCTACAAAACAAGTATTCAAAATTGCGATGGGTCTGGCAAGCAATCCACGAATTCCGAAGGAAAAATAATATACAATGGAAATCCGTTTATTTCGGAATGGCTTGGATTGCGCAGGGATTTTGAATGCGTAGTTTTGAAGTAAATTCTATGAAGTCTTGATTTTTTGTTACTTTTTCATTAAGGAAAAAGTAAGGAAATAAATAACTTACGCTCCGATATTAAAAACTTATATTCTATCACCAATGAAATACCTTCAATTATAAAAGAAACACTTTCTGTCATCAAACAATTACTTTCAAAAACAAAAAAAATCTTTTCCGTATGCACAGAAAAGATTTCAATCGAAAATCAATCGCTTCTAATTTTCTATTTCTTTAAGTGTAAAAACAATTCATAATAAGCGTCGATTACTTTTTCCCAATTATAAATGGTATCAAGTCTTTCAATGTTTTGTCGAACCCAGTTTGTTTTTGTATTAATATCTACATTTCCTTGTATGATCTCTGCAATATCTTTTTCATCCTGAAAGAAAAACCCATTTCCGTTCAAAACAGCACGGTTAAATACATTATCATGCGCACAAATCATTGCCGATGCCGCCATAGCCTCCAGCAGCGAGGGATTAGTGCCTCCCGATGAATGTCCGTGAAAATATAATTTCGAGTAATACCTTAATTGATTAAGCAATTCTTTGTCGAAAACAGAACCTAAAAATCTTATTTGTTCCGAATTATATGTTCTGTAAAGATAATTACCAAATTTACTGCTGCTATAGTTACCAATAACCAACAACGGAAGATTGGATTTGGATAATAATACTCCTTTAATAATTTCCTCCACATGATTATCAGGTTGTAACCTCGAAATAAGTAAGAAATACATATCCGCCTCTACATTAATACCACTCAGCTTTCTTTCATCAAATGCAGTAAATACTTCAGCCCCATAAGGAATAAAAACAGATTCTCTGTTATATGTTTTCAACACATAATTCTGAATAGCTTCCGAATCAGCAATCAATAAATCATTGCTTTTTACAGCTGTTTGCTCTGCATATTTCAGAAATTTGCGAACACTATTGCTGTATTTTGTCCGAATCCATTCCAAACCATCCATATTACTCACCCGATAAGGTTTAACAGGCAGGAAACGATGCCATATTGAACTGCTAGTATTTCCAAGCTGATAGATAATATTAAAATTACGTTTTCTACTATCAATGATACAATTAAAATCATAAACAAACTGACCGGCAGTTCCTATTTTATACTCAGGATCATAACAATGGATAATATGAACCCCATTCCATACCGCTTTCTGATAAGGATGTTTGTGCGAATTATACACCCATACTTCCATACCACGTTCTACCAATCCTTTTGATAAATGTTCAGCAAATTCTTCAAACCCTCCATAATGATTAGGGATTCCACGACAACCTAATATTCCGATTTTCATTTCTTGTAGTGTTTTTTAGAATATATGTATTTCAAATTTTATTAGATTTTCGTAACTAATCAGACCGTTCATGCTTTTATAAGTTATTATATTACTGTACCTTGCTACGAAGCAAGGATTGACCTAAAACAAATTACGATACAAAACAAGCGTTTAAAAATAGCGGTGGGCTTCAGTTAAGCAATCCTGAAATAACGATGATAAAAAGCTTGATAAAAGTATATATATTTATTTCGTTATGACTTGGATTGCGGTGATTTTTAAAGGCGTAGTTTTGAAGCAAATTGTTTTCAGTCTTGAATTTTTGTATGTTTTTGTTCAAGCAAAAAGTTAAATATAAACAAGTTGCGATATTTTCCTAAAACATAAACGATAATTACAATGAGAGAAAATAATAATAAAAATCAAACTGATTAGTTACAGATTTTCAATAAGATTAGTATATTTGCACTCCTATTAATTAAATGCTGTTATGACAGATCAAAATAATATTTCTCCTATCGACAGATGCTCAAAAGAAAAACTTTTGCATCAAAAAGCTAAAGTAATATGGTTTACCGGACTTCCTTGTTCAGGGAAAACTACACTTGCATTGCATTTTGAAAAAGCATTATTTAATAATCAAAAAGCAACGCTTGTAATTGATGGAGATATTGTTCGCAATGGATTAAATAAAGATTTAAACTTTTCAGTAAATTCAAGATCTGAAAATATTCGACGAATAGCTGAAGTATCTAAATTATTATTAAATAACGGTATCATTGTAATTGTTAGTTTAGTAAGTCCACTTACCGAATTAAGAGAAATGGCAAAAGAAATAATAGGGGCAAGCGATTTTATTGAAATTTATGTAAATGCACCTATAGAAGTTTGTGAAAAACGAGATGTAAAAGGCATGTACAAAAAAGCCCGCTTGGGCGAGATAAAAGATTTTACCGGAATTCAATCCGCGTATGAAAAACCACAACATCCTTTTTTAGAAATATTAACCGCCGACGATTCTATTGATGATTCTTTGGAAATATTAGTTCAGAAAATCTTACCTATTTTGCAATAAACTTATATTACTTCTCACTATTGTCCGATAAACTATTATCACTGTAATATTATTGAGATTTCTCTCTTCGTTCGAAATGACAATCAATTGTTTATATTTGGAGTGGGGTCAGAAAGCGGCTTCGCCGCTTTCTGACCCCACTCCAACAAAAATATGCTTAATGACATGTCATTCAGAGCGAAGCGATGAATCTACATAATTTTGTCGGACACTAGTGATAACTTCTATCAATTTTTTTATATAAAGCTCTTCTGTAAAATTATCCTGATAAGTTTTTTGTCCTTTTGCTCCTAAGATTTCTATTAAATTAGGATTATTGATAATATAATTAATCTTTTCAGTCAGATTTTTTTCATTTCCTGCATCAAACAATAAACCATTCACATTATCATCAATAATCTCTTTTAATCCACCATCATTGGCAGCTATCACTAAATTATACACCTGATAAAATGGTATAGGATTTGATACATTGAGTCCTTGAAAATGTGTACATTTCACTTCAGCTATAATTATCGTTGTTAATTGTTAAGAGTTTAGCATTTTTCTGGTTTCAATCCTTTCTTTTGCTTCAGCTAAAGCCTGATGTAATTTTTGTTCCAAAATGTTTTTAGGTGGTAATTCAGTCCAGTATTCAGCAACAATTATACCATCTTTATGCATTTCAAGTAATTCAACTTGTTCCTTACTTGTTTCTGTACATAATATCAAACCTATCGGAGCTTCTTCTCCTTCCTGACGTTCGTAGTGATTCAACCATTTGAGATATAACTCCATTTGTCCTTTATAGCTGGCTTTAAATTTACCTAATTTTAATTCAACAGCTATTAATCGCTTTAATTTGCGATGATAAAACAAGAGGTCTAAATAATAATCTTCATCATCTATTATCATTCTTTTTTGACGATCGACAAAAGCAAATCCCTTACCAAGTTCTAAAATAAATTTTTCCAGTTCTTTTATAATGGCATTTTCTAAATCCTTTTCATAATAATCGTCTTTTAATCCTAAAAAATCCAACAAATTTGGATCTTTAAACGCATTTATTGTATTTTCAGCAGGCAATACAGTATTGGCTATTAGTGTTCTTTCATAAGCCTTCTTTTCAATTTGTTTACGTAACTCCCTTACACCCCAGCCTTCAGAAGCTGATTTCTGAGCATAAAATAATTTTGCTTCTTGTTTTTTTATTGGAATCAAAGCCAGGAAATGCGACCAGGACAATTGTCGTGACAGTGTAACGACAATCTCAATGTCATTAAATTGTTCGGCAAATTGCAGCATCCTTCGCAGATTCTTTTCCTCAAAATTACGTCCATAATTATGCTTCAATTGTCGTGACAATGTAACGACAATCTGTTTACCATAATTGGCTCTCTTGTTTTGAAGAACATAATCATTGACTCGCTTTCCAAGCTGCCAAAAAAGCAAATTAACAATACTATTGACCTGTTTTAACATTTGCTGTTGACTTTGTTCGATCAACGTTGACAATTCCTGTACTAAAAGTTGTTCATCAGTTCCTGTTATATCTGACATATTGTTGCTTATAATTTTTATTTCGCAGCTAAGCTGCTCTTTAAATAATTTCCAACATCTTATTAATAAATATTTCCTCCGTAAAGTTTTCCTTATAAGACTGTCGCCCCTTTTCACCTAATTCGCATATTATATCAGGTGTATTGATACTATAAGCTATTTTATCAACCAACTCTTTTTCATTTCCTGCATCAAACAATAAACCATTCACATTATCCTCTATAATCTCTTTTAATCCACCATGATTAGCTGCTATAACCAGCTTTCCAAGACTCATAGCCTCAATTGCCACCAAGCCAAAAGGTTCAGGTAGGAGAGAGGGTACAATCACAATATCTGCCCAATTGTAAAACATTCCAGGTGAAGATGTAAAAGGAAGTATTTTTATAAATTGCTGAAGCTTGTTCTCATTTATTTGTTCCAAAAGGCTTGTTTTCAAAGCATATTGATTCATAAAAACATCTCCGACTATCTGAACTTCTATTTTTTCTCTTTCAGTTCTGTTTAATAATGCAATCGCTTTTATTAATAATGATTGACCTTTCCAGGTATTAATTCTTCCAATAAGTAAAATCTTAATCCTTACGGCAGTTTCTCTTTTCCGATCAGTTTCTTTTAGTTGTTCAACACCATTCCAAACTATAAATTGATGCTTGTTTTTTAAATTAATGAATGCATTTTTTGAAGCGGATGAAATAAAAATAAGACTGGCTCCAGAAAAGCTCAATAGCTTACTGAATACTTTTGCAGCAAAACCCAAAGGTAATTCATGAACATGAATAAATGCTTTTATTTTTGCAAATCGGGCAGCCAGGATATAATCTATGATTACGATAGAATTGATGTAAACAAATTCAAAGGAATTAATAAATGCTAGCAATCTGAAAAATGTAAAAATTCTTGTAAAAGCTGAAAGATTAAAACGCTTTAGATCATATTTTCTGACAACCCCTAAATGCCTGATTAATACCTCAACCTTGTATTCATTTTCCAGAACCTCTGATAATATTCCTTTTTTTGGTAATATGACAATGATTTTCTTCTCAGGATATTTAATACTGGCCGCTTTTATATTAAGCAGCAACATTTTATCTGAACCATATAATTCAAATCCCTGATGAACAAAAAGTATGGGTTTATTTATTTGTTTTGGGGTTGCCATTTATTATCATTTATTAAAGTATTACAGCGCGCTATAAACCATACCTTTTTATTTTAAAAATGCCATCCCATGCTCCCTGATAAAGCATCGGAATTGATTTAAACTGGCGTTTAATAAATAGTTTAAAAGAAAGATATATTATCCAACGTATTGAAAACCAAAAAATAAAAATCGGAAATAATTTTGTATTCAAATGCTTACGTTGCAAAAGAATAAGATTTCTGCTTGCAAGGTAAAACTTAAACCAAATTGCATTATTTCTGAAAGAATAACTTACTTTGTGGTAAACTATAGAATCAGGAACATACATTATTGAATAACCTGAATTTAATATTCTTAAACTATAATCTGTATCTTCAGAATAGGCAAAAAATTGTTCATCCAATAAACCAATATTATTAATTGCATCAGCACTCAATAATACGGCACAACCATTTACAAATCCTATCTTTTTTTGTATTGAATTAGAAGGAGCATCTTTTTTGTATTTCCCATATTCGTTGACTATACCCGAGAATTTTGAAACTTTGCCACCTGCATACCAAATAATATCCTTATTATCAAAAAAATAAATTTTTGGAACTGTAGCTAAAATGTTATCATTTTCATGAAAAGGCAAAATCAGTTGATCAAGAAAATCCGATCTTACTTCTGTATCATTATTTAATAACAGAAAGTAATCAGGATGATACTTATTCATTGCATAAACAATACCCTTATTGTTGCCACCAGTAAATCCATAATTTTTATCTAAACATAAATAGTCAACTTGTTCAAAATCCTTTGATAAATTTTCAACAGAATTGTCAGTAGAACCATTATCTACTAATATAACTGTATAATTAGGGAAACTGATTTTTTGTAATGAAAGCAAACATTCCCTTGTTACTTCATATCCATTCCAGTTAAGGATAATTATGCAAATATGGGATTTGTCATTTATTTTCATGCTTTTTATTTATTCAATATCATCATTAACAATAATGGTAGTTCCTCCTTTTATAGAATACTTATATTTTAAAACAGATTTGTCAATAGCATTAAAAAAAGATCTTGAACAATCATCTTTTAGCCAATCATGTAATTCAATTAAAACTGTTTTTACTTTTGGCAGCCAATTTTCGTAATTATCCATAAATAATTCCTTTTCACTGGTTTCTATATCAATTTTCAATATATCAATTTTCTTAATTGAATAATTTTCAATTAATGTATTCATTGATATTGCACTAACCGTACCATTTATTTTATCTTCTTCAACAACCATTCCCCATTTCCCTGAATTATATTTATCATAAACATTCAATTTTGTATCCTTATTCCAAAGTCCGGAATTTAAACAAACAATATTTTTATATTTTGATGTATTTTCTAATAAAATTTTGAAGTTATCAATATCAGGTTCTATGCATATTATTTTAGCTTCAGGAAAATTGTTTATTATTTGAATGGCAAATAACCCAATATTAGCTCCTGCATCAATAATGACAGATGGGTTCGTAAAATCTACATCATAGTTTTTATATAAAAAAACTTCATATAGAACTTGAATATCTGTAGTGCCTGATCTTAACATAAACGGATACTTAATACCTGGCAACTTAATGCTTGACACAAAACCTAATCTAATCTTTAAGTAAAGGTAAATTCCGTTATTAAAACCGAAGTTTAAACAAAATCGAAGTAAAATGATTAAATTTTTTTTCATGTGTTCTTATTTTAAAACTATATAAGTTTTGTACATTGTATCCTCAAATCTACGTTTTCTTAGTATGGTACTCAATATTCTCTAGTATCTTATCAAATATTTCCATGCGAATTAAGTATTGTTTATTCTCCCTTGACATTCTGCTGTATAGCTTAGTATTTCTTTCATTTTTTTTGCCCATACATCCCAATTGAATTCAGTTTCATATTTATTACGGGATATTTGAGATAATTCGTTTAATTTTTCAGGTTGATTAATTAGTTGCATTATTGTATTTGCATAATCATCAGCTGTTGCAGAAAAAGGTAAAGCAAAACCATTCTGCCCATTTTCTACTATAGATGAAACACCTCCTGTATCTGTAGTAATTATTGGTAAGCCATAAGCAGCAGCTTCGCAAAAAACGATGGGAGTACAATCTGCTCGTGTAGGTATAAATAAAATATGGCTTTCATTGAATAGTTGATTCAAGCTTTTATTATCTTTTTCATTATTTTTATCTAATTTAGGAATAACTTTCATTTGAGGGTGTTCAAAAGGAGGAATACAACCGCAAACAACCAACGAAATATCATATCCTTTTTTTAATAGAATATCAAGGGTTTCAATTACTATTGACCCCCCTTTTCTTTCCCAGTCAACACCGATAAAAAAAAGTTGTATTGATTTACTGAAATCTCTTACCAATGTATTTCTGTTAGGAATAGGATTTAAATTTGCACCAAACTTAACAACAAAAACCTTGCTTGAATCTACATTGTAATTATTAATTACATACTGAGCTGCCCAATCCGACGAATATACCTGAGTTTTTGATTTTTTTATAGCTTTATTTTCAATTAGATTGGATTCATTAATTGAAAAAGAAAATAACGATGAAAATCGTTTGTAATAATCATTTATTTGACCGAATGACGTATCAGATAAATAGCAAATTGGGATTTTTGTTTTAAGAAATGCAAATTCAGTTGAAGAGGCTGGAGCAAAAATGACATCAATTTTATGCTTTTTTACCTTTCTTTCAAATTTACAGGCAAATAAATAACTTCTGAGTAGATTCTGACTTTTATTATAACCTTTTCTGAATAAAAGCCTTAAAACAAAATTAAATGCGTATAATGTTGTTTTTAAAAGAAGACTATCTTTAACAGGACCAAGTGGAATGACATTAATGAATTCCTTCTTTAATGAAATAAACATGCTATAATGTGTCCCAGACCATGATCTTTTATCTCTTGGATCTTCTGAAGTTAAGAAACCAACTCTTATATCATTTATCATTAAAATATTTTTTATAAGTATTTAAAAACTTATGTTTTATTTTGGTTCTAAATCATTTTTCTCAAAAGAAGAGAGTTCCTGAATCACTTCATAAACCATTTGTAAATAAGCATATCCATACTTTTCGTCAGGTTCAAGATGTGCTCCTTCTGCCCATTCATTCCAAGCATTGATAAATACCAATCGTTCATCCTTATCATTAAATTTACTAATAGTATCAATAGATACACTGTATAACCAATTTTTAAAAAAATCGGGATGACTATTAAAAAATACAGTACTTTCATTTTTTCTTCTGGGAGTATTATCCCAAGATGGACAAACACCTCTAAATAATTTATAATTAGGCTTAAAATTTTTACTATTTAATGCAAGTTCATTCCAATCATGAATATTACATTTAATAGTGTTTTTATAAAAGTCTGAAGTATAGATTAATTTTTTATGAAAATGGCAATTAGGAGGAAACTCAACAGCTGCATCAAATCCTATATTAATGGGTTGAAATTTTTCAAAAGACTGAACATACGCTAAATATATTTCTCCAATTCCATTCTCTAAACACCATTTACGCCATCTTTGCATGGTTTTTTTAGGAGAAGGAAATAAAGCAGGCCTATATACCAATAATAAAGGTTTATTATTAATACGAATATATCGCTTATCCTTCATATATTTTGAGATATACGAAATAAAAGCTATATCATCCTCAGCTGAATGGTTTTGTTTAATTAAAATTTCATTTTCCATCCCATCCCATCTACGTGACCATGTTTCATTTGCCCATGAAAGACAATAAGGAAAGTCTAGTTCTGTATTCTGAAGATAATTTTCAATTGGTTTTTCCAACAATGTTTTACCTTGGAACCAATAAAAGTGAAAGCAAAATCCACTGATTCCATAGTTTTTAGCCAACGCCACCTGATGTTTTTGAACTTCGGTATCGAGTAAATTGTAATAGCCAGATTCAACAGGTATATGTGGCTGATAATGACCTTCAAATAGAGGTTTGGCAGGTTTTACATTTGTCCATTCTGTAAAACCTTCACCCCACCATTTATTATTCTCAGGAATAGCATGAAATTGAGGTAAGTAGAAAGCTAAAAACTTAATATCAGTATTCTCAAAAGTAGCATTCTCTTTATAAGGAATATATTTTATATGCTTGTTTTTGTTTTCCAGAATTAATTCCTCCAATGAAATTTTTTCAGCATCATGATAAGTTTTTATTTCGAATCCCTTTATTACATTAAATAGTTTTTTAAATTGCATAAAAAACTTCATTTTTAAAGGCTCTTTTAATTTATAAGGAAGAGGAATTAAATTAAAAAAAAACTTGCTTGTATTCCAGAATACTTTTTTTAAAAACAACATATTGATAAGTTATAATAAATTTGTCATATTTGTTTGAGTAAAAGTAAAAATTTTGTATAAATACTTAGTCCTTTATCTAAAACCTTAAAAATAAATTTTCCTCTATTTTTAACTTGAAAATACTTAATTGATAGGAGATGTGATGCCATACTATTCTTTTTTTGCATTTCTTTTTGTTTTGACAAAGCACTTAAATATCCATTATACATTAAATCAGTATCATAACATGCGGAATTTTGTCGTATCCTGTAGGTAGCTAAAATTTGATCTATAAAATAGACTTTAGGATTAAGTGAAAAAATACTCATCCAACAATCCCAATCCTCATGATTCATAAGCTTTTCATCAAAAAAAATATTATTTTCTTTAAAAATAGATGATTTAAACAAATAACAGTGACAAGGTATAGATAAATTAAGTTCCCAGTTTCTTATTAATTCCAATAGATAATTTTTAGAATTAAATTTTGGATTCACATATCTTTCGGGGCATTCTTCCGATAAATCTGAATCTTTTGATGTAAAATAGTCACAGTAACTTAGTGCGATATTGGAAGTGTTTTTTAAAAGAGCTAGTTGTTTCTCAAATTTGTTTTTATCAATTACATCATCTGCATCAAGAAATTGAATATAATTCCCTTTGCTCTGTCTGATTCCAAGATTTTTGGAACTTGAAGGGCCTCCATTTTCTTTTTTTACATATACAAACCTATTATCTTTTGAACAATATGCAAGAGCAATTTCTTCGGTATTATCAGTAGATCCATCATTTATAATAATACATTCCCAGTCTTCAAAAGTCTGTGCCAATATACTACCAATGGAATCTTTCAGATATTCAGCTTGATTAAAGCATGGAACGATAACACTTATTTCAGGCATGTACTCAATTTTCAAATTTTTATTTAAGTATGCTATTCTATTTGTAAAATATCTTTCGGAAGAGGTCAATCAAAATTGTAATTCTGATTATTAAGATTTGAAATAATCTATATAATAAAGTTGTAAACCTATATTTTCTTATTCGTTTAATTCTTATCCTATCAAATTCAAATTCCTTATAGTCATTTAATATTGCAGCAGGAATTAATTCATTCAAAACCTTTTCCCTTTCAGTCTTAAGCAAATCTTTTTGTATAGAACTTATTCCATATCTATCATAATAAGCCACATCAATATCCATATATTTAATAATAGCTTTATTTAATACAATTGCTTTTAGTAAAAATTTCCAGTCTGAAGCTATTTTAAGAGTTTCATCATATAAACCATATTTTTCAAAAAGACTTCTATGAATAAAACTAGATTGATGACAAATAGTGCTTAAATAGAATGTGTAAAAACTAATCTCGTTTCCACCCGGGCCAATTTCCCGTTTTAATTTTCCATTTTGAGTTTTAATAATAATATTCCCGAATAAAAATTCACAATTTGTTTCACAACTGAACATTTTTCCCAACACATTTTCATCAAACAAATAATCTCCTGAATTTAAGAAAAGTAAAAATTCACCTTTTGATTTCAAAATACCTTTATTCATGGCATTGTATATACCACTATCAGGTTCTGAAACCCACCAAGTGATGTTATCAGCATATTCCTTTATTATCTCTATACTCCCATCTGTTGAGCCACCATCTATTACAATGTATTCAAAGTCAGTATATGTTTGTTCAACAACGCTTTTTATAGTCTTTCGCAGACCATTGGCATTATTGAGGTTAACAGTTATGATAGATAACATTGAATGTTTCATATTCCTTTTTTATTTGGCTTTGATTTCAAATTTTTGAGAAAAACGATTGAAAACAATTTCTTCCGGAGAATTTAAATATCTCTTTTGATAATATTTAAGCATCCAATCTGTTCTGAAAATCTTTAAACACTTAATGAATTTTATAAAATAATTAAACATTTTAAATTTAAAAAGATTAAATTTATCAGTCTTATTTAAATATACATTTGCCAGTTCTTTTTCACACTCTTCAATATATTCCTTAAAGTGTTCCAGAGATAGTTGGTTATTTTTTCGTAATCTGAAGCCACCAATGAGTGTATTTGTAACATAAAGTTTTTCAGTAGAAAAGAATTTAAGCCAAAGGGCAAAATCTCCAGCGTATTTTAAATTACAGTTTAAAGTTGCACCTGTTTCCAACCAAAGACTTCTTCTCCAAAAAATTGATTCTTGTTGAATAAATCTATAATTATGATTGTAAAAATCAAACCTTGTAAATGTTTTTGCTTTTTGAATTTTTACAGTTCTTCCTGTTTCATCAAAGAATGACACTGTACCTTGTAACCAATTTACTGATTGGAATGAACTAAAAATTTCGGCAACTGTAAATAAAGCCTTACGATGGTACATGTCATCTGAATTTAACCATGCCATAATTTCACCTGTACTCTTTTCAAAACCCTTTTGTATGGCATAATACATTCCTTTATCAGGTGCACTTTCCCAATAAGCAAGCTGGTTTTCATATTTTTTAATAATTTCAACGGAGCCATCGGTAGATCCTCCATCAATAATAATATATTCCAGATTAGGATAATGCTGGCCAAGTACCGAATTAATGGTATCTTCAAGGTAAGCTACCTGATTAAAGGATGGGGTTATAATTGAAATTTTAGGAGTGTCCATTATCTGATGCAATAAGGAAAAGTCTTATTATTCTGTTATACTTAAGGGTGAATGTCTGATGTAAACCCGTTATGTTGCTTTGATATTAAATTGATTTACAGAATATACCGCAATTTTTTTTATTGATATTATATAATAACAAGTGGATTTATTTGTAAGATTTCGGATTATACAATTAATTGGAAATAAAACTGTTTGTTTTGTGCTATTTATTGCCATTTTTTAATTCCTTTGGTCTTTCAAAAAAGGTAAAAATTCGGTATAGCCACCAAATTGGCAATAAAATAATTTTTCCAAGTTGTGTTGAATATATTTTAAGTAATATTTTTTCCTGTGAATTTATTTGTGTAAAATTACTTTCGGAGAATTTTAATTTGTTTTTACACCAGTCCGGTAAAATATGATAATAAACCATTTGTTCAATAGTATAATAAACCGGATTTTTTTCAACATCTGCAATTTTCGAAAAATGCAAATCTTTACCTTTAATACCTGCTATTATATTTGCTTCATGTGGTTGCATTTTCTTTGCAAAGGAAAAAATACTATTTGAAGTTAAACGTGAAGTTAAGATGTATTCAGCTTTTAAAAATTCAATCGGTTTTATGCCATACAAATCAACTTCATAGGAATATCCTCCAAATTTGTTACAAAAAGTATTTAAACATTCGGGCAAGATTTCGCAATAGCAATCATATTTTGATAAAGAAGCTGAGAAATAAGGGAATATATATTTAGATTTTCCATAATTTAGTGGTACCTGAAAATTATCTACTCCTAGATGATTTTCACCACAATCACCAAAATTAGTAGATAAAGACACATTTGGATAAACAAAAAATAAATTATTATCAATCATGTACTTGATAAAATATTTCTTCCAAGACTTTTCAGGCCAGTTTACTACATCAATCGGAATGCCATCGCATTCAGAAAAAGTACAATCCTTATTATTTTCATACCAACTTCTAAATAATTGCCATTGCGACTTGGACCAACATTGACCCCATGATGAAGCTAGTTGTATAAAAAAAACGTCATATCCATCATTAATCGGGTAAAATCTTAAATGTGTATTTTCATTAAAGCTGTGTGAATACAATGATATTCCTGCCAGATTTTCTTCATTTTTGTAAAATTCATAAGCTTGGATGGTATATGAGTAAAATATTGGTGAAACAAAAATATCATCCTCAAATAATACAATTGCATCATGTTGTTGTGAGATATCTCCGCATGAAAGTATATGGTCACGCAATCCAAGGTTTCTATCATGATGAATTACTTCTTTTACCCCATGTTTCCAATGGAACTCATTAACTAAATTTAAAACTTCAGGCACTCCGCCTCCATCAATGCTGATATAAAGCTTTACCGGGAATGAAAATTTAGAAGAATTTAAAGAATTTAGAATACGATCGAGAGAAGCAGGGCGATTATAGGTTGCCACAACAATTGGGATATCCATTTTAAATGTTTGTATTTTTTTAATATTTCAAGCGTACCATCCGTCGATTCTCCATCAACTATAATGTGTTCATAATTTGTATAATCCTGTTTTAAGACACTTTGGATAGCATCCTCAATATAAGTAATATTATTTAAAACAGGTGTGATTATTGATATTTTTAAATCTTCTAACATATATAAAATCATTTTTGCCATAAAATATTATACGAAAGTGGTTTTCCAAAATCCTGATAACTCTTTTTAGTTATTAATTGCCAGGATTCTTTATAGAAACTTTCTGACATGGTAAACAAATCCTCATCTAATACCATTTCTTCAAAAGGGATGAATGAGTTGACCGAATTTGTGACGTCGAACAGGTAAAATAAAAATGGATTTGACCAGACAATTGATTTTTTTATTACTACATCAAATGCATGAAGGGAGTAACCACCTGGTTTCAATACCCTTTGTATATCTTTGTAAATATTGTTAAAAACAGAAATGTCATCACTTGGTACATGTTCTAATGCAGAAATGGAAAATACGAAATCAAATGAGTTATCTTCTAAATTTGAATTAAAATTGCCCATATAATCCTGAACCAGTATGCAACCATCGGATGAAATTGATTTTGGTCCATTTCCTAATCCTTCTAATTTATCAATGTTATAACATCTATAATTATCTTTGAAATAATTAAGAATTCTCGAATCTCCACCACCTATTTCAAGTATTTTGGAACCTTTAGGTAAATTTTCTGAAATAAAAGCAAATATTAATAAGTCTTGATAAATTTTTAATCTGCAGTGATTTATATCAATTTTGTGATTATATAATTTTTGTTCGTAGCAATTTTTAAAAAAGAATTCTATGAAATGTTTTCTCTTAGAATAGGTAAATTCATAGAAATTATCGATGGAAATTTTATTCATATATTATTGATTTGATTTGATAACATTTAATACAAAGAATTCCAGAAATCGTAAATATAAAATTTTCTGAGTTTATAATCATATTTTTCTTTATTAATAACTATATCTATTAAATGAAATTTATGAAATCCCAATATAATTAAATATATAAAAGGTCTGAAGAAATCAGGAAAGAAAACTCTGTATTTTTTATAAGAATTGATTTTCTTTTCAATATGTGATGATAATGGCAATATTAAATCACATTCTTTATAATAGTTTGATTTATCCTCGCTTAATTGACCACTTCTAAAGCGGAAACAATCTGTTTTGAAATTCAAACTATATAAAGGTGTATATTGAGCAAATTTTAACCATAAGCCAAAATCACCTGCTAACTTAAGTTTTCCGTCAAGACCATTTACTTTTCTCCAAAGTTCAGGACGCCAAAACGTACTACTTTGCTGCAAAAAGTAAAGTTTTCTTCCATAAACACCCATTCTTATCCATTTTTGATAATATAAGTAACATTTTCCAAACCTTGTTAATTTTGAAGATTCATCAATATAAGAAGTAATTCCTTTTAACCAAAGTATTTTTTTGAAATTTTCAAAAACATCTGAAACAACCTCAAAAGCACCTGGTAAATAAATATCATCAGAATTTGACCATGCATAAATATCTCCAGTTGCTAAACTAAATCCTTTGTTCAAAGCATCATACATTCCTTTGTCTTTTTCTGATATTATTTTGAATGTAATTGATTTGCAATGTATCGGGTGTGATTTTTCAATAAGTTTCTGATTATAATTATTGATTATATTTATTGTATCATCAGTTGATAAATTATCAACAAAAATCAATTCTATTTCAAATTTTCCTTTTTGATTTATAATACTCTCAATAGTTTCAGCTAAATATTTTTCCCCATTATATGTGGGGGTTACGATCGAAAACTTCATAATGTGTAAATAATTTATTTTATTTCAAAAAGTTTTATAATTATTTATTTTTAAAATATCTTAACTTGATTTTTCTAATGAGAATTTTTGGATATTTATACTTAAAAAAAGTATATATCCCAAATCTTTTAATAACTAATTTACACCATTCATATAAATTCTGTTTATAACTGATATAACCAAATCCTCCAATGATATAATTCACAACTGCTATTTCTTTATGTTTATATTTTAGATTTTTATTATTTTCAAGTATATCGAAATACCAATTTAATTCAGCTTTAAATTTATAAGAAATATCATAAATGGGAGCTATTTCTCTCTTTACAAATATTGCTTGATGGCAAACAACAGCAGTGCCATTGGCAAGAAGATTCTCTTTCGTAAAATCCATAGCTTTTAGATATAATGAAGGTCTCTGGTCTAATTTGTCATAATATATATCACCATATATAACATCTGAATTACCAAAATCTTTGAAGAGTTCACTGATAACTGATTCATTGCAATAGAAATCCCCTGAGTTTAAAAAAGTAATATAATCCCCTTTGGCATTTATAAGGCCTTTATTCATGGCATCATAAATGCCATTATCAGTTTCGCTAACCCAGTAACTAATTTTTGATGAGTACTTTTCAATGATTCCAATTGTTCCATCTGTTGAACCACCATCAATTATTATCAGTTCAATGTTTTTATATGTTTGTTTAAAAACACTTTGGATCGTTTTTTCAAGTGTATATACAGCATTATAAACTACAGTTACAATACTTATAATAGGTGATTTCAACATGAATATTTAAAAATTTATTAATGATACTTATATAGTTATGCATTTTGCTTCTTCAGCAAAAGATATATTACCTGATAATAAAATTTTTTATAGTCTGGATACTTTTTTTGTAATGATTCTAACATATCTGCATAATTATCAGGATGATACCCATTTTTTAAAGGATAATTAACACTTGCATAAAATATTAAATTCTGGAATTGACTTTTATTAACGATTTCTTCATAATCTTCATAAAAAAGCCTGTTCTGATCAGGGCAATTAAACACGTATTCAACAATCTTCTCACATATTTCTTTTTCAAATCTTCCTGATATTACTTTGTTAAGTTCGTTAGGAGTCATAAGAAGATGGCAATAGGGTGGGAGCTCTGTATTGATGTAATTATAAACTGAGCTTTTGTGATTCAACCAAAGATGATGACCCCAGCAGGAAGACCAAATTGGTCCGAACTTTGTATATAAAAGTCCACCGGGTTTTAATATCCTGTACATTTCATTCAAAGCAATATTCAAATCAAAAACGTGTTCAAATGCTGCTAAAGAGTAAATATAGTCAAAATAATTGTCAGGAAAATCTGTTTTTCTGATATCTCCTTTCTTAAGCCAGGTATTTTCATTAAGTTTCTCAGAGTTTACAACCATATTCAATCCAATTATTTCATTTGGTTTATGTATTTTTGATATATATTGAATTAACTCTCCCTTTGAATCACAACCAACTTCAAGAATGACTTTATTCTCAATATCTTTTAAATAAATATTTATCTCATCTGCCATTAAAGCAAATTTTGAATTGTTATTAAATTGTACCATTTTTTTTAATTTTTAAATAATAAGATGTTTTTCTGTTTTTATAAACAATTAAATAAAGTTGTTTTTTAGTGTATTCCAAATTTTTATTAATAAATAAGGTATTTAAAGTTTTGAGTAATTGCTAAACAAAATTTGTTGTATAAAAAATTTGAATTTAGGTATATATTTTGGACATTTTTCAAGAATTCATTTTCCTAAAATTTTCCTAGTAGGCCATAATATGGCATGCCATATCTTGAAGAAAATCGAAATTGTTTTTGCCTTTAACAACCCGACTTTTTGTTTCATTATATCTTCTCTTCTTTTTAAATGGTTGTCTTTTCGTAACAATTTCTTAGATTTCTTCTCAAATTTAATCTTTGTTTGATTTGAATACTTATTAGAAATATCTACCAAAAATAATGAAACCATAGTTTTGTTATTTGCTAAATACAGGTTGTAAAGTTCAAATATTTCATCGTGACTTATATCTCGTAAAATGTCGGATTCAATAATTATACCATTCCTTTTTAGCATATCATTTACAGCAAGTTTTTCGCTTTTGAGTAATAATTGGCCTGTAAGTAAATTTTTATCTTCACTTGTGCGAATGCATGTTAGTGTATAATTACCTGCCTTTTCTATTAAAAATTCTGACATTTTATTTTCCTTTGTCCATTTAGGAAGAAGTTTTGAAATGTGTATGTTCATTCGAATATGAAAAAGAGCAAGATCATTATCATTTATATTCCTAATCTTATCAGTTTTTTTTATGAATTTTGTACGACCACCATGCTCAATATGTTGTAACGTATCATTATCAATATCCTTTTTATGCAATCCAATTGATTCTAGTCTTTCGAACAAATCGCTATCATCCCAGCCATATGTTCGCAGGAATTCATTAAAACCATTGACTTTAAAATAATCGACCCTGTAAAGAAACACATTCCCATTCAAGTGTTTTTCATTTTCGTTTCTTGCTTTTTCCCAATTTCCGCTGATAAAAGTGCCGGGACTTATACTGTTTTTGGTAAAAAAATCCTTAGAGATTTTAATATCAGAATCTATCTTAAATATCTTTGTTTTTGTAGTGAGTCTTGCTGCTAAATTATAAGAACTTGAAAGATTAAATATTTCTTGTCCACTAACAATAGCAAGTATTATTTTCCCATTCTGATATTTTTGAATGAGGGGAATCAGAGACTTGTCAGATGACCAGTCAATGATAATGATTTCATCTACATCACTTATTGTAATCCAGGTCTTTAATGCTTCTTCGAGGAATTCTTCCCTATTCATACAAACTGTAAATAGAGATATTCCCTCTGAGATATTAGTATTGATGGGATTACAAACTGAGTATATAAAGTTGCTGCTTTGAATCGTCATGTTTTCAAAATTTAGGATAAGGAAAGATTGATAGATGTTGTTAATTGGAGTTTTTACGAAATGAATCAAATTTGATTATTAATTTGGAAAAAAAATCTGTTTTCTTTTTATAAAATTCTATTCTTTTCTTTCTGAAATATTGATCTCGGTCATTTCTATAAGACTGTATATACTCTTTAGGCATATCCTGTAAAAATTTTTCAATATACGTTCTTTTTTTGTAATTAAACATTAGAGTGCTTTTCATAAAATGAGCTGTTTTAGTTGCTTCAAAATACCGGAAAACTCCCAGAATAATATCTTCTTTAATTTTTTCAAAAGTAAACTTTTTTGATGCTTCAAGCAAAAATTCATAATCCATTGTATAATGATTTGATATGTTAAAGCCTTTAACCGATTCTTGTACCTCTCTTTGGTAATAGTAACCAACCGGATTTACACAAAATGCTTCTGGTTCCCAGTGCCTGAGTATTTCTTCATGTTTTGTTTTTGCATCATTAATCCAGAAATTATCTATTTCATTGATAACTTTTATTTTACCTACAACGAATTTTGCACCATTCAGAAAATAAGGAATTACAGAACTGAATGCACCTGGATTAATATAATCATCCGCATTGAGATACACAATCACCTGACCGGTTGAAATCTTAAATCCTTTATTCATCGCATCAGATTGTCCTTTATCTGGTTCGGAAATCCACTTTAAATGCTTGTATTTTTTTAATATTTCAATTGTACCATCCGTAGATCCACCATCAACTATAATGTGTTCATAATTCGTATAATCCTGTTTTAATACACTTTGGATTGCATTCTCAATATAAGTGACATTATTTAGAACTGCTGTAATAACTGAAATTTTATAATGTTTATTCATTATAATTTATTTATTAAAATTATATATTTATTATTTAATAAAGCTATTGTTTAGAGAAAAGACTTTCAAAATTTGTTTTAAATTATATATTGAATTTTTAAACTCAAAAGCATAGTTTTTTATTAAACTATCTCTTGTTTCATAATCATAATTTTTTTGCTGATAACTTAAACAAAAACCTGGGAATAATGCTTATTGGATTGTTACCTTCCCAGTATCTTCTTAATAGGCCAAAGTAATGCATATCCTAACCTAAAAGACATGGAGTTTGTTACATTTTTTATCCATAATTTTACTTGTTTCAATTCTTCATCTTTCTTTATTAGTTCACTATCTTTATACCTCAATTCATCTTCTTTTTTCTTCAGCTCATTGTCTTTATACCTCAATTCATCTTCTTTTTTCTTCAGCTCATTGTCTTTAATCTTCAATTCATCTTCCTTTTTCTTCAATTCGTTGTCTTTAAACTTCAATTCATCTCCTTTTAGCTTTAATATTTCATCTTTTTGTATCAGTACTTCATCTTTTTTTCTTATAAATTCAGTTTTAAGTTGTAAGGATTCTTGGGTATGATTTATCAATTTATCTTTTTGATTAATTATTTCCTGAAATTTTCTGTTTTCTAATATTGATGTATGAGTATTATTTAATAAATTAGATAAAGCTATGCTATGTTTATTTATATCAATAGAAGGTTTATTTTTCTGAAGTATATTAATCATTTGGATATAAGAATATCCCATTTCAGATATAGTTTTTTCTCCTAGAAAATCAATATAATCATTTATAACTCTCCATATCTGCGGATTATCAAGGCTTTTCTGCCAATTGTCAGAATAAGACGAATCTGGTTTGTCTTTTTCATATATAGTACCTTTATCTCCAAAAACCCATTTGTCAGTTTGATTATTATTTCCATAATTAATCATTTCGGTTTCATAGGGAAGTCCTATATAATTCAAAATTTTTTTTAAGTTTCGTTCAGGATTTTCAACTAAATCTTCATAAAGTAATATTAATGCTTTATCACCTAATTTCTGAATACCTTCAATAATAAATGCAGGTGCATTTAATAAATCTTCTTTAAATTCTGATAAAAGATACCAGTCAGTTTTACTCCATGTTTTAATTATTGAAGTAATTACAGCAGCTGGATTTCTCCATAGAAAGATAAATTTAGCTTCAGGATAATATTCATATAATTCATTGATTATTTGATAATATCGTGGTGTTTTATCCAGATAGAATTGTTTTTCTTTCTGATTAAGTATTAATTCATAGAAACTGGCATAAACTTCAGAAATAGAGTCTAAATATTTTTGTTTACCTCCAGGTAATTTATCAATAAAATCATTTAAACCCTTGGTGTATAGATCAGAATTATATCCGGATATTAAGTTTTCTGGTTTTAAAGCATGTAGAGGATGTAATAATATCCATGGTTCAGACTGAGTATGTATTTGTGAATGCGATCCAAGCATACGCTGAGTCAATGTGGAACCAGCACGTGGTTGTGATATTAGAAAAATAAGATTTTTACCTTTGTTGTACATTTTTAATATATTGATATAAAATAACTGGAAAATGAAAAAATAAGAATTTCGTTTATTTTTTTTTTATTGAATATAAATATTTATTAATCAAAATTCTGATGTAAATAAATGAATGAATTGTCTTCAGTTTAAAATTATATGTTGAAATTGTTTTGCTTAAAGAGTTGATGTGGTTTAGTCTAATAGATTGGGTAAAGTTATTAAAGTTTCTCTTTATTATTGACTTATTATTAGTTTCAACTAAATGAAAATTTTTATTAAATACTTTTTTAAGTATTCTAATATTCTTCTCAGTTGAAATATTTGAAAGCCCATTCCCATGTTTTCTGTAACCTGTACCATGAATACCTGTATAATAAAAATCGTATTTTTTTGCTACACGTATTTTCAGATCCCAATCTTCATAAAGGTTGAATTGTCTATCATATTGTCCTGCTGCGAAATATGCGTCTATTGCTACAATATAGTCTCTAGGAATCATTGCCGATCGGGATATGATTTCATTAAATATATTTCCTTCATTAATTTTTTCTTCAGGCCATTGATCTCTCACATAATTCAGGTCTTTATCTAACAATGCAATTTTAGAGAATGCACAAACAATTTGATTTTTTTTCTCTCTATAGAAGGTTACAATTTTCATCTCTTTTTCAAGCTTCTTCTTATCGAAATATATATCATCACTGTCCAGTGTTGTAAAATAAAGTCCTTTAGCTTTAAGAATACCACTATGACGATTCATTGAAATACCAATATTTTCTTTATGGAAGATTGTCTGAATGCATGGATATTTCTCAGCATAATGTTGAATAAGTTCAACAGAATTATCTGTTGAACAATCATCGCAAATTATTATTTCATAGTTTTTGAATGTCTGAGCTAGTATACTCTCTATACAATCGCATAAAAACTTTGTGTTATTATAGTTTGGAACAATAATTGAAAGCAAGGGTTGAAGTAGGTCAGATTTTGTAATCATAATATAATGATAATTTATCAAGGTATTTAGAGATTCTTCCTTTAGTCTCATTACTCCAAGTTGCAAAGGTAGGGTATTCTTTTACCTTTTTCATATTTACAGGTTCCAAATGATGGATAAATAGTTCATTTACTTTATTGCCTTGCAACTGTCTAATTATTTCTTCTTTTATAATATTTTTAGATCCTATAAATGACAACACTTTTGAAACAGACTCTTTTTGACTCGTAAGGTCTTCAAGTTTAACTGTTAAAAGTCGTTCGTGATCTTGATTTTCAAAGAAACAACGAATAAAATCATTTGTAATCTGCCAAGTCCAAGCTAATTTTTGTACTTGGTCTAGTTTTTGCCATTCTTCTTCATATGACATTTTTACTCTGCCTGCTTCCCATATTGTATCATTAAGATGCCATCCCTTTTTTATGGCACTGCAGATAAAGTCACCAGGATGTCGAATCAGATGAATAAACTTTGCTTTTTTGAATAAAATGGCAATAGCATTTGCAAAAAAAACATGACATTGATTGGATTCAAAAAATAATTTGTTGTTATTGTATGCATCAAGAATAAGTTCCATTCTTGATGCATTAAACATGGCACTGAGTAATTCTTGTTTTTCCTGATTATGAAAGGCAAAATTTGAGAAGTATTGCAGGGTAGGAAATGCTTCATGGTTTGATTGGATATCATCACATTGTGAGATTATTGTATGTAAAAATTTAGATCCAGATCTACCTGTTGATAATACAAATACAGGACTATACTCATTATACATTGAATCAATTGTTTTTTGATCAATATGATGAAAGATATTAAATTTTTTGTCCATTACTATTTCTTTATTTTATGATAATTATGTGATAGCAAACTTAAATTATTTACTTATCAAAGATGGATGTTTTAAAGTTGAAGTAGTTAAACTCAAATTCAAAAGATTTTAGTATCAAATTTTCTGTCTCTTTGTTATAAAAGTTTTCAATACTAGCCATTGTGGGTTTAAATTCGGTATTTAATTGAGGGAATCTATCTGGTTCAAATGGGACACCAATTATCTGACAGACTTTATTGACATCTTCCATTAGATTTTCATATCTAATAAAAAAATCTATGCAAATAGTTCCATCTATCAAATAAGCATTCCTGTCAAAAGCAGTATTCCCATTATTACTTTTAACCCATTCGCGAAAACTGATAATCAACGCAGGGTAATCGGTTATTTTTTTTTTATCTGCAACTAAATGAAAAAAATATGATAATACTTTTTCAAATGGATTTCTGATTACACAAAATTTAAAATAGTTAGTCCATATCGTTTCACCTAAATAGTCCTTTATTTTGAAGGCTGGAATATGATTATACCATTTAGGTGGTTCCAAAATTCGGTTTTTCATTGTTCCTCTAAAGCCAATTATTCCTGATTCTGATTCATATTCCTCTCGGGCATGGCTAAAGAACCACTCTCCTTCATTTAAACAGTATTTCTCAAAATACAACTCAACAGAAGATCCAGCAGTTTTCACAGTTTTTGTGTAAATGATTTTTTTTTGATGACTTACAAGCATAGTCTATATTGTGTTTAAAAATTTCTGAAAAGCGTATTGGGGTTTTAAAACATCAAATTTTTGCAAAATTTCAATGGTATTAGGCTGTTTTTTTAACAATTTGTTTAATACATTCATTGCCTGAAGATGGTTGTAGTTTTTAAAATCATCCAGAACTGAGTCCGACCATATCTGATCATTACCGATATGAAATGTTGCATGTAGATCTTTGAATTCAAAAAAATTTTCTGAAAAAATGGCAAGATTCCAGATCAGGATTTTACCTATAAATACTACTCCTACACAAGCATCCTCCAATACAAAACGGGGATATAAGTCCCTCCTGAATACGAAGCAATCGTGTCCAGGATGGGGGTCTCCTGTTTGTGCCATCATTAAAGATAGCTGTTCAATAGAGTTAAAGCTTTTATCAATAGTCCTCCTGTTTATTACAAAACCATCAAATCCAGATTCGATTAAATTAAAAACTACTTCATAAAAGTAAGGTTGCAAAGCAATATCTGCATTGGTATATATAAAATAATCAGCATCTGACGATTCGTAAAGTTTATTTAGTATATCCTTCAGTATCGGAAGTTTTCTCTTTCTGGCAAAATTAGCTTTGTCAAGTATTGACCTGTTCAAGTCATTAGTTTTTGTAAAATAATCAGGGACAAAAATTCTATCTTCGGGAAATGTAGCTGAAACCAATTCAACCTGACATGAATTCGATGAAAATTCCCTAGCCAGTCGCATAGTTTCAAAGGTGACAGGTTGTGCGAAATATAGGTCTGAAGTTTTGTCAACTATAACAGGACTAATAATATGTGCAATTCTCAACATTATTTACTCACAAATTTTCAAATTTTCAAGAAACTTTTTTATAGTAAAGTCAATCCCAAGTGGATGAATTTGTTTTTCAATTTCACAATTAATTTTGATTTTTTGAAGTACTTTTTTGTCTTTTTCTGTTCGCACAAAAAAAAGATTTATTTTTAGTTCCCGTGCAAGTTTATAATCAAATAATTTCATGTATTCAATGATTTCTTTCTTTGCTTCATCTGTATTGCCCTCAATGACAATTACCCTTGGTGAAAACTTGTTTAAGTTAAGTCCATTTAGAACATCTAATTCTGTACCTTCAACATCTATTGAAATAAAATCAATTTCACAATTTGCAGGCAAATAATCATTAATAATTGAATTTAAAGAACGAGATTTAACTTTTGCTTTTTGTATTCCTTTGTAATCCAGTCCGCGGTTTAAATACCTTTGTTTTATATCATCTTCGTTTTCTTTAATCCCTATACCTGATAATAAACCAATTTTTTCAAAATAGAAGTCGCAGAAATTGTCACTATCGTTAGAAATACAAGCTAGATTTAAGCAAATTGAATCTGGTCGGTTTTTTTTACATAAAGGATAATAATTTGGATGGGGTTCAATACATATCCCTTTCCATCCTTTGTTTTCGAATGAGTAAGTATTGCTTAAATGAATGCCATCAAATGCTCCAACATCAATAAAAAAACCGTTAAGCTTATGATTAAAAAATTCCCAAAGAAGATAATCTTCACCGTTTTGACTATAAAAACTCATTTTTTTTTTTTAATATGATTATAATAGACTTTTTAAAAATTGACTAAATTATCCCAAAGATAATTGTCAAATACAAATTTATTATTAAATTGTTTATAAACAATGCTCTCAACTAATAAATCGTTCTCAATTATATTGTTTGAAGCTATAAAAATAGCTCTATGTAAAACATCGTCATTACTATTCTGTAACCAATCAATTGGGAACTCATAATGATCTGGTTGGGATAAGGGCATATAGACATGTTTAAAGTGCTTTTTTAGTTGATAATATAACCATTTCCTACCAGGTTTACATCCAACTCCATAAATGCTTTGTGAAAATGAATCCTTATCTTCATTGTGAATGATTACTTTATCTTCATAATTAAAAGAAACGCAGGTTTCTAGTAATAGTATGCTTTTCACGTGATTTGCTATCAAGTTTAATGCAACCTCAGGATTTGTAATATGATATAACAGACCATAGCAATAACCAATGTCAAATTTTTCAGCAAAATTAGAGGGATTATCTAAATCAAAAAAACTAACTTGCACACGACTATCATTTAAAAATCTTTAGCTTAATATTTCCAGATTATCATTTCTCCCTTCTGTAGAAAAATTTTTTGAACATCCTTTAAAAATTAAATAATTAGTATGATCCCCAATTCCTGCACCAACCTCAAAAATAGTTTTATCTTTGAAGTCAATATTCAAACTTTCCAAATGTTCTAACCTTTTTCTATTGTGCAGAAGATATCTTTCTGAATGGAACTGGTCAATAGGTTTATTATATCTCATTTTTTTTAAATTTATTCTTTAGAAAAGGATAGTGATTGTTCAAGATTTACTAGTCCACCAAAAATTAATTTCCCAGAATCAACTACTTTAAAAGTTATTGCATCACGAATCCTATTTAGAACTGAATTTTGACCATCTATATCACCTGAAACCTGAACATTGACAAAATATATGCCTGGAACTAAAAGGTTTTTGAACTTCCATTTTATGGAGAAAAGGTCATTTTTTTTTGCTTCGACATTTTCAACTATTCGCATTTGTAAACCGCCAGTAAAACTAATTACCACACCTTTATAATTCAAGATAGCCATTCCAAAAGAGATATTTTTAATACAAATATTACTTTTTACTGAATACTTTAAATAATAATTTTCACCATGATTCAAAACGTTAACTTTTGAATTCTCACTTGAATGTATTTCTACATCTAATATAAGCACATCATAGTTTTTATATTCACTTCTGCTTTTTGAAACTAAATCAGGGTTAAAATATGCTTTTGGTTTTGCAATTTCAACTGCTTGTTTTTTGATGCTTTCATCAATATTATCTTGGGTAATATTTTCAATTCCTTTATTATATAACTGTTCTATGTTTTGATTTTTATTTTCTGTTTTTGCGGTTTTTCTTACATTTTCATCATCTACTTGAGATTTCGAATTTGTTATTATTTTCTCAATTTCAATATAAGCAGCTTCTTTAAGCTCCTTATTATCATTCATAAGTATAATTTCTTGTTTTACAGCCGCCATATTTTCTTTTTTTGCAAAAAGATATCTTTCATATTGTGCAGTTACCATTTTTGTAGGACCTTCAAGTATAATTTCACCTCCATTTAAGAATATAGTTCTGGTACACATCTGATTAATAGCTTGAGCAGAATGACTTACAAATAATATTGTTTTACCTGCATTAAAAAACTCCTCCATCCGTGCATAGCATTTGCGCCGGAACAATTCATCGCCAACGGAGAGCACTTCATCTAAAATTAGTATATCCGGATCTATATTAACAGAAACAGCAAAAGCTAGCCTTGCTTTCATCCCTGAAGAATAGGTTTTTAGAGGTTGATGAACAAAACTGCCTATTTCTGCAAAATCCAGAATACTATCAAGTATTGCATCTGTTTGTTTTCGGCTGTAACCATGAATGCTGTTATAAAAATAAATATTTTCGAGTCCTGTAAATTCAGGATTAAAACCAGAGCCCAATTCTAACAATGGAACCACATGCCCACTAACGCTGATAGTTCCTTCTGAAGGTTGTATTATTCCTGATATTATTTTCAACAAGGTAGATTTTCCGGAACCATTCATTCCCACAATACCCAATATTTCACCTTTTCTTACTTCAAGATTGATGTTATTGAGTGCGTAAAAATCTTTATGGTATTGTTTTTTCAACGGATGAAGTGCCTCCTTCATTCTTGCTTTTTTGTCATCAAAAAGCTTGTACTTCTTAGAGATTTCATTAAGTTTTATAACAACAGTAGAATCAATCATTTTGTAAAAGTAAAAAATATTTTTAAATTATTACGCCACCACATCGGCAAAATGAGGTCTGAGTTTTTTAAATACTAAAATCCCGACTATTAACATAATGATACAAAGTAACCAATAATAGAAGGTTAAAACAGGATGTTGCCAAAATCCATGTTGATTAAATAAGCTCTCACGATAACCATTTACAATATAATACAATGGATTAAGTTTTAACAAAAACATGTATTTGTTTGAAAATCCATTCATTGTCCAGAATATGGGAGTAACAAAGAATAATACTCTGGAAATAATATTAATTATATTGCTGATATCTGGGAAAAATAAGAATACAGAAGAAGTAAACCAAGCAGTTGCTATCATAAAAACCGATAAAGCAATAATATAATAAATTAGCTGAAACCAATAAAAATTTGGATAAATATGGTTGAAAAGAAGAATAATCAAACAAATAAAAAGCACAACACCATGTACCATAAGGTTTGAGAGCATACGTACTACAGGAAGAATTGAAACTTTAAAATCTATTTTTTTCAATAAAAAAGCGTGATCGCTTACTGATTGTGTAAGGTTCTGAATTGAAAGCGAAAATAAGTCGAAAGAAATGTATCCAAAGAGCAAATAAATAACAAAGGGAACTCCCATTTCGGTATGACTTCCATTCCTTGAACCGAAAACAAAATAAAGTATTATAACAAAAGCAAACGGATCAAGAATTGCCCAAATCATTCCAAAAAAGTTATTAATATATTTCCTTTCAAAATCACGTCGGCTTAAAGTTAAAATTAAATGCCTTTGTTTGAATAAATGATAGAAAAAATCAAAAGCGGATTTAAAAAGTCTTTTTAAATTTTTCATAAGTAATTATAAAATAATTTGATGGGTAGCATTATCGTGTTTTTATTCTGAGAATTTTACTTTACAAGACATCTGCAAAGCGAGGAGAAAGCTTTTTGAAAACCAATGCACCTATTATAAATATAATGAGAGTTACAGTCCAAAAAAATACAGTCATTTCAATATTTTGGTACATCCATGCTTTTCCAAGGAAAGTATAACGATAACCTTCAATAATATAAAAGAAGGGGTTTAGCAATGCAATATATTTTAGGTTTCCTGTTAATACGCTATATGGCCAAATTATAGGAGTAGCCCAAAACATTATAGAAATCAAGATATTAATTATTGTTTTCATGTCTTTAAAGTAAACTGTTATTGAAGAAATTAGCCAGGCTAAGCCAGTAAGTAAAACAAATACCGCAAATAAGAGATAGAAAATCTGTATCCAATAAATGTTCGGAGTATATCCGTTTGTCATTGCAAATATGCTTAAAGCAACAATAAATAATAAATGGATAAATAAACCTGTAAAAAGCTTAATAATCGGGATGATGGAAACTTTAAAAGATGTTTTAGCAATCAAATCAGAATACTCAAAAAGCGAGCCAGCTGTAGAAGTAAGGGTTTCGCTGATAAAAAACCAGGGGATTAATCCACAAATAAGCCAGAGTTCAAAATGCATCCCATTTCCCACTTCCCCAATCTTTAGTCCATAGGTAAAAGCAAACCAAATTACCAATATAGTTATAGCTGGCTGTATAAAAGCCCAGGGTAAACCGATGTATGAAGCAAGATACTTATTCTGAAAATCACGCTTTACCAATTCTCCGATTACATATTTTTGGTGGTAAAGCGACAGAAAAAAATGATATAAATTTTTCACTATTGACATAATATTGGGAGTATTATAAATTTGTAAGTTAATTTATTTGTGTTCTAATAAAGTAATGATATTATGATTGTATTTATTTGTAAAAATCAGTTAGTAACCTTAATTATCTCTAACAAATATATGATTATAGATTTTTAAAAATCCTTCCATAGCTTTAGGTAAAGGATCTTTTTTAAAAAAATCAATAGTTGAATGGTCAAAATATTCTCCAGTATGCTTAGTGTTGAAGATACGTTTGAACATTATTTTAAGGGCAACTTTAGCTTGTACAAAACGTATGGGTTTTGCTTTTACGATTGGCAATTCTCTGTTTAATCCTAAAATACAGGCAAGATAGGGAAAGTTAATACCTGTGGCTAAAGAACCCAATAAACTTGCCCAGTAACGCGGATTCATTTCAATCACCATCAGTTGATTCTCTTTTTCATCGTATCTTAAATCGAAATTTACGACTCCTGTCCATTTAAGCTTTGCAATCACTTTACTTACAAAACGGAGAACATTTTCATCTTCATAAAAATCTAAATTTGAAGAACTGCAAAAGGGACGGTTAGCATTAATAAACCCTTTTTGTATAGTATATGCAAGTATTTTCCCATCCTTACATAATACATTGCAACCAATATCGTAGCCATAAATGAAAGACTGTATGATGTGTTTTTCCCTAGCATTGAATTCCTTGCAAAAATTAATCAGCTCTGCTGCATTTTCAAAAAGTCTTATTCCAAAACCACCTCCTCCATATGCAGGTTTTAGCAATACTGGAAATGTTAAGAGCGAAAGGCTAGCAGAAAATGTAACATCATACTGAAATAAAATTGCGGGTGGTGAAGATAGTTGTTCCTTTTTGAGCCATTCAGCAAGAAGCCACTTATCTTGAGCTATTTCAAAAACTTCGGTATTGGGTATGGGAGCTATCGGAATATCTTTTTCCAGCTTCTCTCTTTGTTTTGACAACAAATGTATTAAAGCTTCATCAACAGGCAGTATGATATCTATCTTTTTCTTTCGAATAATCTTATTTATTTCATTGATACGTCCTTTTTCTCCGCTTAGTTTTGAGTAACAAAAAAATTGAGTGGTATATCTGGAAAACCGACTTACAACCCAAGGTTGATTAGCGAGTACATAAATATTGATATTTTTTATCTGTCCCAGACACCTCAGTACAAGAATTGTATAAACACTTTCACCATCAGGAATTAATACAGAAAAAATATCATTATTTAATTGATTCTTCACATATAAGGTTTTGTATGAACATTCAAATTGTATATAATCTATTGGGTTGTAATAAATAATTGATTGTCATTTTGAACAAAGTGAAAAATCTCAAGTGTATTTTTGTTTAAAAGTTTATCGGACAATAGTGTTTTAAAATAATAAAAGCAGTCTTGATATTCAGTTTATTATAATACAAAAACTTGATAGCCATACACAGCTTCGCCCCGTCAGTTACATCCGACAAAGCATTTTTTATTGTAATATCATACAAAAATAATAAAATATTTGAAATTTGCAATTAAATAAACTCCTGTATATTTAATTATTGAGAAAATAATATTAGGTATTATTTAATAAAAATGCATTTTAAGTGTTAGAAATTAAGTACTAAGAATCATTTATTTTCATTTTTAAAATATTGCATTAATTTTTCTAAAGTATTTTTCATGAACGCGGATGACGCAGATCCCTTTGGGAAACGCTGATAAAACGGATTAAAATAAAAGTAAATCAACTCATTTTTGAAAATCCGTGAAAATCTGCGTTTACGGAACGTATCCGTTAAATCAGCGTTCTAATGTTTTTATACATTATTTACCGAAACTAAAAATATGCGTATATACTGTTTACTACTTAAATGGAACTAAGAAAAAGAATAATTTTTAGCTACATTTAAACAGAATTATTAATCAATTTTATTTATACTATTGGAACGCGGATGACGCAGATCCCTTTGGGAAACACAGATAAAAACAGATTAAAATAAAAGTAAATCAACTCATTTTTGAAAATCCGTGAAAATCTGCGTTTACGGAACGTATCCGTTTAATCAGCGTTCTAATGTTTAATACATTATTTACCGAAACTAAAAATATGCGTATATACTGTTTACTAATTAGTTATAAAGAAATAAAATATAACTGATTAGTTATTTAATTAATTGAGAAAAGTAGGATATGTATATTAATCGTTTACACACTTTTTGGGACATTCTCATAGTTAACATTTTCAAGTCAATATTCAATGGGGGAAAATCAATAGTCAAGTGTTCCAAATTATAAATGGGAGTGTAAAAAATAGTATCTATTACTTCTTGCAAAGTCCTTTCAATTCCTCCATATCTCCATTAAATATATTAAAATCAACATCTCCTTTTATACCATTAACTTTACCTCTGTCGTTGTGTTGCCAGAAATACCAGATTTGGTTTAAGCGTACTTTTTCTTCGTAATAATGAGCTATCCATAAAGGATAATCATTTAAGCCTTCATCTGCAAGATAATTATTGTAAAAGTCGATATTTGTGTAAATAATAGGCTTTATATGATATGCTTTTTCGATAATTTTTAGCCAGTTTTTAATGCCTTTAACGGTATTGTCAATATGATAACCTGATGCTAATGTTTCTATGTCAAGCACAGGTGGTAAATCACCTTTTTCAAGTTTTACATTGCTGATGAAGTTTTCTGCTTGTAATTTTGAACTTATTTGTGGACGATAAAAATGATAAGCACCTCTTATCAATTGATTTTTTTTCGCATTTTCCCAATTAATACTAAAATAACGGTCAATTCTGCACTCTCCTTCGGTAGCTTTTATAAAAGCAAATGAAATTTTTATGCTATCAACTTTCATTTTTTTTACTTCTTTCCAGTTTATTCGCTCTTGATAACGAGATACATCTATACCGTGAACCGCATATTTCCCGGGAATGGGAATTCCAAAATGCTTTAAGTTTTTGCTTTGATTAGCATTGTTACTATAAATTTGATTTTCGATATAGTAAAACAAACGAATTGCAATACGAGTAATTTGAATATGATAAAAGAAAAAGAAAATAATAAGTAAGAGTCCAATGATTAGTATGGAGATGGTTTTTTTATTTGCTTTTCTTTTCTTTTTTTTCATTCGGGAAGTACAATTAAGTAATAAGAATCAATTATTGTTACATTAAAAATCATTAGTGTCCGATATAAATATACAGATTCTTCGCTTTGCTCAGAATAACAGCTTGTTAAAATAGTTTTTAGCAGGGTGGGGTATGAAAGCGGCGAAGCCGCTTTCATACCCCACCCCAAAATATAAATAATTGATTGTCATTTTGAACGAAGTGAAAAATCTCAATTATATTTCTGTTTTAAAAGTTTATAGGACAATAGTGATTTAAGATAACAACATTATATTTTCTAATTTATTTTTTGGAACGTTGATAACACAGATCCCTATGGGAAACACTGATAAAGACAGATTTTTATTATACATTAAATAGTCAAACTATTGTAAAATTCGTGAAAATCCGCGTTTACGGAACCTATCCAATTCATCTGCGTTCTAATGTTTTAATGCATAATATTCGTGATTAATAATATGTCAATATTTTTAGTTACTACTCATAGAAAGCATTTTATATTAGCATATAGCAAAAAAAAAGAGTTCAAATCGAACTCCTTTTATAAAGATTTTTAGGGTTTATTCACTTAAGGTATAAATAATTCCAATATTGAAACCTATATGAGAGGCATCAGAAAAAGTAATATTATAAGTAACACTCGCACCATATTGAAGTCCATCACCTAACCAAAAACCAACAGTAGGAGATACCCCAAACTTTTTGGAATTACTTGAATGCTCTTGTTGTTGTTTTTCTGCTACTAATACAACTCCACCTGCTGTTTTGGCAGGTTCAAATGGTGATGTATAAGAATTATAAACTAAATAAACACCAGCACCAGCACCTACGTAAGGTCTGAAACCTTCGGTGTTTAAATAATATTTATAGTCAGCAAAAATTGGAATAATACGTGTTGAAGGATTGTTATTGGCAGGAAAATCGGTTCCTTTAAAGGCATAAAATCCCATATTGAAACCAAGATCCATTTTATCGTTTAATGAATATGCAGCTGAAGCATAGCCTCCAAAACCCATGTTATAACCTTGTGCAAAACTACCAACAGGCAATGCAACTCCAAGTTTAGCACCAACACTTATTTGTGCTTTAGTAGCAGAAGTAATGCCAACAATAAGCATAACAACAAATGCAATTGATATTATTTTTTTCATAATTCCCTAATTTTAATTAAAATAATTCGCGGTACAATAATACTACTTTTTTTGTAAATTACTCAAAATTTATTCAAAAAGATTTACAAAAGTATTCAAAAAAAATGAAATAAAAAAAGGAGTTCAAATTTTGAACTCCTTTTTTTTATAAAATTAAAAAGGGTTATTTTCCTAATGGATAAATAAAACCAACATTAATACCTAAATGATTTGCATTAGATACGATGTTATAGTCAATACAAGCACCATATTGAAAACCTTCACCCATCCAGAAACCAAGTTTTGGAGAAAATCCAAAATCGCTGGTTGAACCACCAGGAACAGTAACTGTAGTTCCAAACATAGTCATAGTATAATCAGCCATACTACTCATGTACATACCTAATCCTGCGCCAACATAAGGTCTGAAACCTTCTGTTTGAAAGAAATACTTAAAATCGGCAAGAATTGGAATAATACTATAAGAAGGCATATCAAGACCAGCTATAGTTTTGCCACTAAATGTGTAGTAACCAATGTTTAATCCTACAGCCATGTTTTCATTTATTGCATATTCTCCGATAGCAGAGCCACCAAATCCTAAACCAACTGCGTCACCAAATGTACCCATAGGTAATGCAATGCCTGCTTTAGCACCAATACTAATTTGTGCTTTTGTAGTAGAAGTAAATCCAGCTATTAATACAATAGCCAATACAATTGTCATTAATTTTTTCATAAGTTTTTAATTTTAATTTATAATTTGAATTAACGGAACAATATTAGTAAATAAAAGTTCAATATGTATAATTTATTTTGTTTTTTTATTAACAATTTTCTGTTTGTAATTTTTTCTTGCACTTAATAATTACAGGATATTTACTTACTTTTGCAGTTAATTATAACGTTTGAATATATAGATTATGAAGAAATTATCATTGGTTTTCAGTTTGGCAATAATTTTAAATTTGCTTTCGACCTCATTAAGAGCAGATGAGGGAATGTGGATTCCTATGCTGTTGGAGCAACTGAATCAAAAAGAAATGCAAACCATGGGTATGAAAATTACCGCTGAAGATATTTATAGTATCAATCACTCGAGTTTAAAAGATGCTATTTTGCTATTTGGTGGTGGCTGTACAGCTGAGTTTGTGAGTAGTCAGGGTTTAATTTTTACGAATCATCATTGTGGTTACGGCACAATACAATCACACAGTTCGCTCGACCATGATTATTTAACCAAAGGTTTTTGGGCTATGAAACCATCCGAAGAGTTAGCAAATCCGGGCTTAACAGCAACTCTACTGGTAAGAATGGAGGATGTTACTGCAAAAGTACTGGCTGTATTAAATAAAAACATGACCGAAACACAACGCGATGAGGCTATTGATAAAATCAGCAAAGAAATTACCAAAGAAGCTACAAAAGGTACACATTATAATGCAAGTGTAAAACCTTTTTATTATGGCAATCAATATTATTTATTTGTGAGCGAAGTATTTAAAGATGTTCGATTGGTAGGAGCTCCACCTTCTAATATCGGCAAATTTGGTGGCGATACTGATAACTGGATGTGGCCCCGTCATACAGGCGATTTTTCTGTTTTTAGGGTTTACGTGGGAAAAGATGGCAAACCTGCTGAATATTCGCCAGATAATGTTCCTTATCAACCTAAAAAACATTTGGATATTTCGTTAAAAGGCGTTGAAAAAAACGATTTTACATTTGTGTTTGGCTATCCTGGCAGAACCCAGCAATACCTTACTTCTTATGCGGTAGATTTATTATCGAACTACGACAATCCTGCTCGTATTAAAATGCGCAATAAACGCTTGGAAATTTTAGCTAACGATATGAATTCTGATAAATTGCTTCGCATTCAATATTCTGCAAAATATGCCAGCATTGCCAACGGATGGAAAAAATGGATTGGAGAAGATCGCGGTATTCAGCGATTGCAAGCTATTTCTAAAAAACAGGAATTTGAAAATACCTTCAATAAATGGGTGTTTCAAGATGATAAACGCAAGGCTGAATATGGTAATTTAATAAACGATTTTGAGCATACTTATCGTGATTTAAAACCTTATACGATGGCTTATGTGTATTTTTCGGAAGCAGGTTTAGCACCTGAAATTGTTCGATATGCTTATGGATTTAAAAAGTTGGTAGATCAAAGTAAAGATAAATCGGTAAAACCGGAAGATTTGCAAAAAACGATAGAACAATACCAAAAAAGTTTGTCGGGTTATTTTAAGAACTACAATGTAAATACCGACCAAAAAATATTTGTTGAACTGATGAATTTGTATTATCAGGATTGTGAAAAAGCTTACCAACCAGCAATTTTCAACATACTTCAAAAGAAATATAAAGGCAATTTTATACAATATGCAACGGATATTTTCCACAAATCCTTGATGGCATCGAGCGAAAAACTCACAGTTTTTTTAAGAAATTACAAAGCAAAAGATTATCGTAAAATAGAAAAAGATCCGGCTTATCAGTTGGCATTGAGTATTTATAATAATTATATCAACAATATTCAGGAAAAGTTAATTGTATTGAATGATAAAACTGATAGTTTATACCGCATTTATGTAAAAGCTATGATGGAAATGCAGCCCGAGAAAAGGTTTTTTCCGGATGCTAATTCTACATTGCGGGTTGCTTACGGAAAGGTGAATGATTATTATCCTCGCGATGGTGTTCATTATTTGTATTATACCACCATCGAAGGTATTATGCAAAAAGAAGACAGCAGTATTTACGATTATGTAGTAGAACCTAAGCTAAAAGCCCTGTACAAAGCCAAAGATTATGGACGTTATGCCAATAAATTGGGCGAAATGCCGGTTGCTTTTACAGCTACCAATCATACTACCGGAGGAAATTCTGGTAGTCCGGTTCTTAATGCTAATGGCGAATTGATTGGACTCAATTTCGACCGTAACTGGGAAGGCACTATGAGCGATGTTATTTACGACCCTGATCAATGCCGGAATATAACCCTGGACATTCGTTATTGCTTATTTATTATTGATAAATATGCGGGTGCAAAAAATTTAATCAACGAAATGACCATTAAAGAATAAACTGAAAGAAGCCTTGGGTAATTGGAGTGCCTAAAATACTTAATTGTTGAATGAGTATTATTTGTAATTGCTTCATTCAACTTCGTTTTATACTGAATTTACAAAAGCGATTTTATCTTTTTAAAGGGATGAAATCGTTTTTTTATTCTTTTATTCTGATAATATAATCGAAAATTCCTTGCAAATCTACATCAATCTGTTTGAATTCACGTATTCGAACACCTATAAGTTGTTCATTGTCTTTTAATTTGAGATTTTTGCAAATAAATCATAAAATTTAAGTGCTTTTATTACGTCTAAGTAGTAAAGAATATAAACAATTAAATAAATTAATTCACTATGTTATCAAAATTCAAATTATTACGCAAAGGTATTGCGTTAGCATTTTTACTTTGTTGCATGATTACGGGCATTAATGCTCAAAGTTATGTAGAAATCGGAACAGGAACTACAAGTTCACCTTATCCTATTTATGGAAACTGGAAATACGCTTGGTGTAGCATGTTGCATACTCAAGCAAGCATTGGTACTGCAAAAAGTATTACTAAAATTGCATTTAATTATACTGATGCATCTCCAAAAACATTTACCAACCAAAAGATTTATTTAAAACACACTACATCAACTGTTTTTCCTGATGCAAGTTATGAGAATCCTACTTCAAGCGGATATACTTTAGTTTATGATGGACCAATAACATTTACAAATGGTTGGAGTGAAATAGTTTTATCAACTCCTTTCGCTTACAATGGAACAGATAATTTAATTGTTCATTACGAAAACAGATATGGAACAGCTCCTTATGGTAATTTTGCTGCTACTCCATCATCAATTGGAAATAATAAAGGCAGTGGTAGCGATGCTAGCTTTCCAACAGGTTCTGGATACTTAAATCCTTATCCAAGTGCTTTGCCAAATATTCGTTTTTATTATGCAAGTTCGGGTCCTGCAACACCAAATACTCCAGTACCAACTGATAATCAAGATAAAGTTTCTGCAAGCAATGCGTTATCATTTAATTTAGGTGCAAATACTACAACATATGATTTGTATTTTGGAACCGATTCTTTAAATGTTTTAAACTTAAATGCTGCTTTAAAAGTTGTAAACAATGCAACAGTTGCTGCTTCCGGAACTTATAATTACACACTTCCCAATTTATTAACTTCTAAAACAAAATACTTTTGGAAAGTTGTTGCTAAAAACGGTGCTCAAACCGAAAATTCTCCATTATGGAAATTTACAACAGAATTAATAATTTCTTCTTTCCCATACAATCAAGGTTTTGAAGACTCTACAGTATTTTACCCTGGTTGGTATGGCTTATATACTGATTGGTTTTATCCAACAGCTTTTAATAATGCTATCTGGCATACAAGTTCAATTTTTCATACTGGAGCTAATGCTGCTTTTGCAAGTCCTTCAACTAGTACTACTACTTCAGCATTAACTACACCAAGATTTAATCTTCCTGCTAATTATCGTATTTCATATTGGTGGAAATGTACAGCCGTTTCGGGTACAGATACTACTTTCTTTGAAGTATCAACCAATGGCGGCTCTAGCTGGACTGTATTGGATGTTTTATCACCAACTTCTGCAATGCCGGCTTATGTTCAACGTTTCCAAAATCTTAATAGCTATGCCGGCAATAATGTTAAATTTCAATGGCGTTATAAAAGAGGTTCTACATCCAGTTTAAAAGAATGCTATTTAGATGACATTAAAGTGGAAGCAATTCCAACAGGTGCTACTATGACTTTGAATGCAACCGCTCTTAACTTCAATGAATTGTATGTGAACGGAACTACGAATATGAAAGTAGCAATTGGAAATATCGGAACTTCTAACTTAGTAATATCAGGTGTTACTGTGGCTGCTCCTTTTAGTTGTGCTTACACAGGAACTATATTACCTGGTGGTTCAGATACCGCTACCGTTGTTTTTACCGCTACTACTGTGGGTACCTATAATGAAAATTTAACTATTAACAGCAATGGTACAGGTAATAATACAATTGCTTTATCAGGAAATGTTTTAGCCTTATTGCCAAATCTTTTTGAAACATTTGAAACTACTACTATTAATACAATTCCAACACATTGGAACAAGCTTAGAAGTAAAGACCCCTACCAAACTATAAATGATATCGTAGTAAAAAATTCTTCGTTTGATTCTTATTCAGTGCCAAATGTTGTTAAATTTTGGAATAATACCGATACTATTTCTCCTTTAATGTTAATCACGCCAGGTCTTACTAATTTTGCCAATGATTCTTTAAAATTCTGGGCATCGAAAACAATAGGAAATACAAATACAATACAACTGATAGTTGGTTTAATGGATAATCCTTACGACGGAGCTTCGTTTGTGCCGGTTCAAACTTTTACACTTGCCGATACGATGGTGCAATTTGCAATGGCTTTTAATGCAGCTAATATCAAACCATATATTGCTTTCAAACACGGACAAAATAAAGCCAGTCAAAGTATTTGGTTAGATGATGTTTCATGGCAAGGAAGTGTTGCTACAGTGCCAAGTCCGGCTGCTGTGATTGCTCCATTAAATAGCAGCACTAATGCAGTAGCAAAACCTATTTTAAAATGGACTCCAACGAGTGGTACTCCAACGGGATATCGTTTGAGCGTTGGTAGTAATAATCCTCCTTCAAATATTATCAATAATGTGGATTTAGGAAATCAAACTTCTTATACCATCACAACTGCTCTTGCATATAATACCACTTATTATTGGAAAGTTACGCCTTACAATGCTACGGGTGATGCAGTAAGTTGTCCTATTTGGAGTTTTACAACTATGGCCGATCCTACGATTACAACATTGCCATGGACTGAAGGTTTTGAAAGCGTTACACCAACTTCAAATAATGCTGATTTTCCTTTGGGATGGAGTATTGAAAACGGTGGAATGCAATCTTCATATTGGGATATAATTATAAATAATCCAAATGCTCCAACTAATGCTCATTCAGGACAAAAAGCTATGAATATTATGTTTAGCTTATTAGGTGCTAATAATGATTGGTTATTTACGCCTCCGGTTCATTTAACAGGTGGTACAGCTTATGATTTCAGTTTCTGGTATAAGGCTCCTATTTATGTTGAAAATGGTGACACTACTTCAGAGAAATTAGCTGTGTATTGGGGAACTGTTGCCGATTCGGCTGCAATGACTTCGGGTACTATTTTTAAAAATGAATTTTTGCGTATCCCTGCTTATGTTCAATATACTAAAAAAATAACACCTGTTACTACCGGTAATTATACTTTTGGATTTTATTCGTACAGTGATGCTGTTCAATGGATAACTTTTGTGGATGATGTTAAAATTGATATTTCAACAGGTATTGAAGAAAGCAGTGAGCAAGTCTTTAAAATATATCCTAACCCTTCAAATGGCGAGATTGTAATTAAATTAAATAATAATAATAACGAAACCAATCTTATTACGATTCATAATTTGTTAGGTCAAGAGATATACCGTACTACTACTAACAAGCAAATTAACTATGTAAATTTATCTGATGTTGAAAAAGGCATTTATTTAGTTAAAATCTCTAATAAAAATTCCGAAACTGTTAAGAAACTCATCATTAAGTAATTTATGATGTTTTATACCCAAGCGCAAAAGCTCTACCCTATTGGTAGAGCTTTTTTTACTAATTGTCAAATATCTTTAAAAAATGAATAAACAGATGAAACATTCATGACAATACAATATTGACACACAAGGGAATGATTATGGTGTGGAAATAATAGCAAGAAGCAAGAAGACAGAAGACAGAAGACGGAAGACAGAAGATCGAAGTTGAGGATATTGAACAAAGTCGAAAAAAACTGAACGCTGATGACGCAGATTTCTAAAAGAAAACACAGTAAAACGGATTTAATATCTGTGTTAATCCGCGTTTACGGAACGTATCCGGCATATCCGCGTTCCAAGTTTTAATTTTCTTAGTGTTTTGCAACAAATTTTAAATAACAGAATATCAACAAACAAATAAATATAAATACATGAAAAACAAAATTTCTCTTTTCGCTTTAGCATTGATGAGTACTTTATTGCTATCATTATCAAGTTGCAAAAAAGACGACGATACCGCAGTTACTACCGTTGCCGTATTAACTACTTCAAGTGTTACAAAAATTACAGATGATTCTATCGTATGCGGAGGTAACATTACTTCCGATGGAGGTGCCGCAGTAACAGCAAGAGGTGTATGCTGGAGTACTTCGCAACAACCCACCATTGCTAACAATAAAACCAACGATGGTTCGGGAACGGGTAGTTTTACAAGTAAAATTTCGGGCTTAGCTATTAATAATGTTTATAATATAAGAGCTTATGCCAGTAATAGTATTGGAACAGCTTATGGTCAACAAGTATCGTATAATGCAGCTCCTACAAAAAAGGAATTATTTGAACAAATGCTTTCGTGGATGTGTGGTAGTTTTAGTAGTAAAAATCATGCCGACACTACCGTTAATCAATATATTGTTGATGTTCGATTAAAAATGGCTCAAATATGGAGCAATCGCAATGTGGGCGAAAACATTTATTGGTTATATGTAGAACAAGCGTATGCAAGCGATACCAATGCTCCTTATCGTCAACGCATTTATAAAGTAATGATGGCAGCCAATGGTGATATAAATGATGAGGTATATGCTATTCCTAGCCCTGCCAATTACTTGCACGGATATAATAATACCACTGTGTTTAATGCTTTAACAGCAGCTAATCTTACCCTTAAAGATGGTTGTAATGTAGCATTTACATGGAATGCCACCGAACAGTATTTCACAGGTGCCACTACCGGCCATAGCTGTATGGCTGTGGGTGTACCCGGTGTTTCGTACATTACTTCCGATGCTACACTTCATCAAACCTTTATGACCAGCTGGGATAGGGGGTACAATGCTTCAGGTCAATGGACAATGGGACCCGACTGGCCTTATATTTTTGATAAACTCGCTACTTATCCCTTTGTAGCAAGTAATTAAAAATTAAATGATTTAATATAAAAGAGCGTTCAAAGCTATACTGGTTTTGAGCGCTCTTTTTTTTACTATGAAGTAAAGATTATAAAAGGAGAAGCTGTAAATTTATATCGGACAATATTGATTGATAATGCTTTAGTTTGATACTTGCGAATTTTTTATTTGAAGTATAAATGAATAATATTTCAGCAAAGAAAAGGTTGTTTTAAAAAATACAAAATGAGACGCTACCTAATGTCAGCATATTAAAAATAATAGCTTGTATATATTAATACCGAAGCTTCAAAGTATACTTAATATGCTTTGTAACATTATTAACTTAGTGTTGAAATAAGAGAAGTTACAGCTCCCAGTTTTCTTCCAAGTCCCAGTTGGCTCTAATTGTAATTTTTGTAGGATAGTATATTACTTTTTCGGCTTGAGTTTTTCGCAAGTAGTTTCCTGTATCCCATCTCTTGTTTCTGTTTACATCCACAATCGCTTTCATAATATAATTACCGGGTGTTAAATATTTAAAACTCAATTTTGTATTTCTGTCAATATATCTTTGCTCCAGTACATCTTCTCTTTCGTTGAGCATTTGAATAATGTAAGTGTTAGCAGTATCTTTGATATTTATATTAAAAATAAAATTTCCCAAATCCTCAATCGTATTTGTTTTAAAATAATACACTAAACTGTCGTTGGTTGATCCCAACATATCGGTAATTGTGTTTTCTTTTATAACTAATTTATACTCTTCGCCTTGTTTTAGCTCATTTTTTATCATAAAATTGCGATGAACTGCATCCGTACAAATAGCATAGGTATTTGTGGTATCTCCAGCTTTTATCAGCATCACAGCCAAAGAATCATTTTTCGTTACGGGGTTTGGAAATGCAAAACTTATTTTCTTGTAAAAGTCGAAAGTTTGCGTCAGATTAACATCCGGATAAATCTTAGGAACACTTACTTTTGAATTCTTAGTAGTTTTTTGCTTTACCCTGAGGTTTAATGTGTCAATAAATTGATTATTGTCATTAACAATCAATGATAATGAATCAATATTCGGATTTAATATCCAGTAAATAAGCGTATCTTTTGTAGCGTTCCACTCTTCCACTTTCCACTTATCTTGCTCAAATTTATCTAATACTTCGATAGTTAGATTTTTTACAGGATAACGAAAAGCAAACAGTAGCTGTCCCTTTTTTACAAACTCAGCTCTTAAAAGTCTTTGTGTGGAATCTATTTCCTGAAAAGTTCTTAAATCTTTTAACGAAAATTGTGTTCCAATATTTAATTTGGGCTTAATGCTGTCTTTTTGCAAACTATCTTTATGTGTAGAGTCTAACTTAATAATGGGTTTGTAATGCGGAACAACCATTGAATCGGCAAAAGCAATTCTTTCGATAGGCTGATCGAATTTAAAGTTATTATTTGCATCTTTTAATGCAAAGATTTTATAAGGAATATTTCTTAAATTATTCAGCGTGTAATCACCGTTTTCATTTGTTTTTGCCAAATAATAGGGTTTTTCTTTGTAAGGTATTGAGTCTTCATTTTTATCATATAACATTACATAATAATCTTTTTCGGGCTTTTGCGAAAAAGCATTCACCACTTTACCGTTAATCGTCATGGTATCAATACTTCCACCAGTAGTAAATACATATTCGTAACCAGATAAAATGTTACCTTCCGTTAAATCAACAATTCCATCGCCAAAAAAGATAGTATAAGTAGTATTCTCTTTTAATTTCTCATTAAATTCAAAAAGTATCGTTTTTCCTCTGACAGTAATATCAGGTGTTTCGTTAAGGGGTGGCGAAATAATCATTTGACTTTTTAAATCCTTCAATAAAATGAACTCATTAAAAAGAATTTCAATTTTATTACTGTTAAATTGAGAGGAATAATTTGCAGGAATGCACTTTATAGTTTTTGGAGGCGTTGTATCCCTTGGTCCGCCTGAAGGGTTCACAATATTTGCACAAGAAGCTAATAGTAAAATTATAAATGCGTAAATACTTGTGTGAATAGATATATGATATGTTTTCTTCAATTTTTCTGTTTTATTAAACTACAAAGATGCAAATATATTTAGGATTAAACTCAAAACCTTACTTTATTACTAAAATCTTATATTAAAAAATTCATAACTAATCAGTTCGATTTTTATTATTATTTTCTCTCTTTATTGTTAAAGTTTATGTTTCAGGTAAATATTATAACTTATTTAAATTTAACTTTTTGCTTGAACAAAAAGTTACAAAAATTCAAGACTGAAAACAATTTACTTCAAAACTACGCTTTAAAAATCCAATGCAATACAAGCTATAGCGAAATATTGATTAATTCGCTTATTTAACTGATTTCCTTCGCTATACTGTATTGCTTACACAATGCCACCGCTATTTTAAAAGCTTGTTTTGTAGCGTAAATTGTTTTAGGTCAATCCTTTCATTATAGCAAGTTGTAGCAATATAATAACTTAAAAAGCATGAACAATCTGATTAGTTGCAAGAACTTATTCTTTTAAGTTAATAATATTTGCAATGAATTTCATCATAAATCCTGTATATAAACAACTTTTCTTATGCAAAAATACAAATCTTTAGGAAGTTAAAGAATTTATGAATGCTTTTTTACATTTTTTTAAGTTTATTGAGAAAAAACTATTAGGTTTGTACTCATAAAAATAATTGGATCAACAATCGAAATACAATGTTTTATCGCAAGAAAAAATATATAGCATCTGCATCGTTATCATCCATTGCGTGGAAACGATTTTTGAAAAATAAATTATCTCTTACTTCGCTTATTATTATTGCTTTATTTGCTTTAATCGCAATACTCGGCTATTTAATTACACCCGATCAAACACCATATTCCAATGAGCAATATCTGGAATTGTGTACCAAAAAGCCCGGGTTTAAAATTCAAATGCTACGCATTAAGAAAAATGAAAAGGAAGAGAATATAAATTTCTTTGTCAAAATGCTGTATGGCGAAAAAAGCTCATTTATTAGTATTCCTGTTTATGATTATAAATTTGATAAAGATTGTATTGAAGTTGAAATATACACTGGAACAATACCGAATGATGGGGAAATAAAAAAAATAAATCTGGCAAATGTTGTTTTTCCTTTAGATAATAATAAACCAATCAGTCAAAAAGATAGTGTATTACAATTTTATGATGTTTATGGAAAGTTCAATAATCAATCCATTGCATCACTTAGAAATACAATAATAAAAGAGAATTTTTATACCAAGCATTTTTGGTTGGGTTCCGACAGGTTTGGTCGGGATATGCTTAGCCAACTGATTATTGGAACCCGTGTAAGCTTATCAGTAGGTTTTATTTCAGTAATCATATCATTAATAATTGGGATTTTATTGGGTGCACTAGCAGGGTTTTTCAAAGGCTGGATTGACAATTTAATAGTATGGTTTGTCAATGTAATTTGGTCGATACCAACATTATTACTTGTTATTGCCATTACATTTGCATTGGGCAAAGGATTTTGGCAAGTATTCATTGCTGTAGGGCTTACCATGTGGGTGGAAGTGGCACGTGTAGTAAGAGGACAAATTTTAAGTATCCGTGAAAAAGAATACGTAGAAGCAGGTAGGGCATTGGGGTTCGGGAATGGAAGAATTATTTTCCGACATATACTACCCAATGTAATGGGAGCTGTTATTGTGATTTCAGCTGCCAATTTTGCCTCAGCTATTCTGATGGAAGCTGGATTGAGCTTTCTGGGAATAGGTGTTCAACCACCCATGCCATCCTGGGGTAGTATGATTAAAGAAAATTATGGATATATCATCCTCGATGCCGCTTATCTTGCCATATTGCCGGGTATTGCAATTATGATTGTTGTGCTTGCTTTTATGATAGCCGGTAATGGTTTGCGCGATGCACTGGATGTTAAATTAACTGAGAAATAATAAAAGTACTTGGAATGCTAAACTACCTAAAATACTTAAAAGTATTGTGAGGTATAAATAGTTTTGTAGTTAAATAAAAATAATACAATTAAATTTGTTGCAATTTTTTTACAGATTAATCATGTTTAGTATTAACTGAAATAGTCTGATAACTATAAGTAATCCAAGTAATCAAGGCACTTAAAAACTTAATAAAATGAACATAGAAGAATTACGCGAGTATTGCTTGTCAAAAAAAGCAGTCATTGAGTGTTTTCCTTTTGATGAGGTTACAATTGTTTTTAAAGTGGGAGGTAAAATGTTTGCTTTAACTAATTTAGATGGCAATTTAAGTATCAATTTAAAATGTGATCCTGAAAAAGCCATTGAACTCAGAGAGCAATATCCTGCGGTAAAACCAGGTTACCACATGAATAAAAAACTTTGGAATACGGTAGAAATTGATGGGTCAATCCCAGATAAATTAATAAAAACATGGATTGATGATTCTTACGATTTAATAGTTCAATCGTTGACTAAAAAACAAAAAGATGAAATAAAATAAATGCAGGAATCCTAAATCATAACCGATTTTAAGACTCCTGCTATTTAACTTAACTAAAAATGAGAAAAAAGTTAACGCTAAATAACGTTAACTTGCTTCTCTAAAAATCTTATAATAATTTGAAATCAAATTTTATAGCTTTCGTTTTACCAATGCTGATGTCATCTTTATTAATGACAATTTTTCCTAAACATTCTTTTACATATTTTCCTAATTCAGCATTAAAGTAATTCATGGTATTAACTTCAATTTTTCCTTCTTCTGTAACTGTAAATTGAACTAAAACACTACCTTCTTCATGGTTTTTTGTTGCAAAAGTCGGATACTTTATATGTTTTGCCAACATGGTTTTTAATTCATTTTTTTGATTTATTTTACTGCAATCTTTTGCGTTTACTGTAAATCCTGTCATTATTAATATAATAATTGAGATGCTTATAATTTTTATTGTTTTCATAGTTTTAAATATTAAGTGATTATTATTAATTATTTTGATGATGCAATATTAATATCATAATTAAGCCCCTCCAATTTTATTAGATGTAAACAGTATTTAACAGCTTAAAATGAAATATTTGATAGATAAATTCAAAAACAATATTAAAACAGTTAGAAACCTAAATTCAACTTGTATTTTTTAGTGTTCATCTTATAAAATTGTTATATCGGCAATAATTTTATACTTTTGACACATCATTTCAAACTATTTTTATGAAGCAACTATCAAAAAAAATCTCTCAGAACATTTTATTCCAACATCTTGTTTTTTGGGCTGTTTTAATTTTTAGTATATTTTTATTATTTTTTGGATTGGGTGGATTTTCATTTGCTAGCTTTAGTTCAATTCGAATTCTAAGTATTTTTATTACTGTATTTTACATTGCTGTTGCAGTATATATAAACCTGTTTTTTTTAATACCCAGATTTTTAAAACGCAAAAAATATATTAGTTTTGGCTTGCTTCAATTGCTAAATATTATCGTATTCTTTCTGTTAAATTTTTTCACTTCAATTTTACTTGAATATAAAGTAGGAGTAATTAATGCCTTATTCTTCAAATTAATATTAATTGAATTTATTTATGAGTTTGTCTTAATCAGTCTATTTTTAAGCATCACTTCTTTTTTTAAATTTTTACGAGATTGGATTGATTACCAAGAAGATTCAATTAAGTTTAAAGAAACGCAACGTCAAAAGTTAGAAGCTGAATTAAAATTATTAAGAGGACAAATCAATCCACATTTTCTATTTAACACATTGAATAATTTATATGCACTTTCCTTAGACAAATCAGAAAAAACACCTTCTATGATTTTGCATCTTTCTGATTTAATGCGCTATATGCTGTACGAATGTCGAGATAATTATGTATTGATTGATAAAGAGATAGGATTTATTAAAAATTATCTGGAACTCGAAAAGATAAGAATTGGTGAAAAAGCAAATATTGAAATTAAAGTGAAAGGAAATACGAGTTTGCAACAAATTACACCTTTACTCTTTATTCCTTTTATTGAAAATGCGTTTAAGCATGGAATAAATAAACAATTAAATGATTCTTTTATTAGAATTATATTTGACCTGGAAAAGCAAGGTGTTATTAAATTTACCATAGAAAATACGAAAGATAACAAAGAACAATCTGTTGACAAAAAGTATTCGGGGATTGGAATTGAAAACGTTAAAAAAAGATTATCTTTGCTTTACCCCGAAAAATATTCTTTAAAAATAACCGACATTCAAAATATTTTCAGAGTTGAACTAATAATTGAACCATGAGTCACAAAATAAGATGCATGATAGTTGATGATGAACCTCTTGCACAACGTATCATTGAAAAATACGCCGAAGATACTCCTACTATAGAAGTTATAGCTAAATGTGCAAATGCCTTTGAAGCTATGCAAGCTTTAAATGACAAGGAAATTGATCTTATATTTCTGGATATCAATATGCCTAAGTTGAGTGGTATTAATTTTTTGAAAACTTTAAAGAATCCACCATTAACTATTATTACTACTGCATATTCTGAATATGCATTGGAAAGCTACGAATTGGATGTAATTGATTATTTGAAAAAACCGTTCTCTTTTGAACGTTTTTTGAAAGCAATACAAAAAGTTCAGGAGAGAATAAAAGAAAGTACAAAGGAAACTGTTGTTCACGAAATTGTTACATCTCATAGTAATGAGGAAAATTTTATCTTTGTAAAATCAAACAAAAAAACTTTTAAAGTCAATATTTCTGATGTATTTTATATTGAAGCTTTGGGTGATTATGTTAAAATTCACACTAACGATAAAGTTATAATTACTTACCAATCGATGAAAAAAATTGAAGCATTATTGCCTTCTTCAAGTTTTACTAGAATTCATAAATCGTTTATTGTTTCCATTTCAAAAATAAAATCTATTGAGGGAAATATGGTAGAAATAAAAGATGAAAAACTACCTATTGGAAGTAATTACAAGCAAGAATTTCAACATATTATTGACAAATCTTCCGTTTCTTAACCTTCTTGCAAAGTTTTTTGAAGCTTTTTCGGATCTAAACCCTTACTTACAATTAGTTGTATAACTTTTTTGTAAACAATTTCATCCATTACAGGAGTTCTGGAAAGTATCCATAAATACTTTCTGTTGGGATGCGAAACCACAGCCCAAGAATAGTCATCAGCTAAACCAATAATCCAGTAATCGCCTTTAAAGGGCCAAAAAAATTGCACTTTTAGTTTGGAATTATTGCTATTTTTTACAATAAATGCTTTACCTTCAATAGATTTTGCAATACCATCTACACTATCTTTATTACAACGGTTAATCACTTTTACATAGCCTTTATTCGTAAGTTGATATTCTGCAGAAGTATTGGTACATCCTTTCTGAAAAATAGTAGGGTAGGAAGCAATTTCATACCAGACTCCAGCATATTTTTGCAAATCAACACTATTTACTGTTTCCATTTTCTGATAGTTTTTACATCCAAACATAATTGTAATGATTAATATGAACTTATAAGCTTTCATTTGCTTCTTATTTCCAAGATTAACAATAAAATACAAAGAACGTTCAATTTTCTTGAAATTTTAAGTAATTTTATCCCCAAATTACAATATTATGCCAAATCAGAAAAAACTATATTTATTAGATGCAATGGCTCTCATTTATCGTGCTTTCTATGCATTGAATAAAAATCCACGTATCACTTCCAAAGGATTAAACACTTCTGCAATTTTGGGTTTTGCCAATTCATTGTATGATATTTTGAAAAATGAAAAACCTACGCATATTGGTGTGGCTTTTGATACTCACGCACCTACTGTTCGCCATATCGATTTTGTGGAATACAAAGCCAACAGACAAGAAACTCCCGAAGATTTATTAAAATCAATTCCATACATTATGCAATTGATAGAAGCTTTTGGCATTCCTGTCCTATTTTCGGAAGGTTATGAAGCTGATGATGTTATTGGAACTCTTGCCAAGAAAGCTGAAGCTAATGGTTATACAACTTATATGGTAACTCCTGATAAAGATTTCGGACAATTAGTCAGCGAAAAAACCTTAATTTACAAACCCGGCAGAATGGGCGAAAAAGACGAAATAATGGGTATTGCCGAAGTCTGCAAGAAATTTGGGATCAAAAGAACCTCTCAGGTAATTGACATGCTGGGACTTTGGGGTGATGCGTCTGATAATATTCCGGGCATCCCAGGAGTTGGTGAAGTTACTGCTCGTAAATTATTAGGAGAATTTGATAATATTGACAACTTAATTGCCAATGCCGATAAAATAGGCAATCCTAAACTTAAAGAAAAAGTAATCACTTATGCACAACAGGCTGTTGTTTCAAGGGATTTAGCGACAATTATTCTGGATGTTCCCATTGAATTTCACGAAGAAAATTTAAAGCTTGAAAAACCAAATAAGGATGCCTTGAAAAAACTTTTGGATGAACTCGAATTTAAGGCTTTTGCCAAAAGAGTTTTTACTGATTTGTCTTTGACAGAAGGTCCTCCACCAACCAATTCATCAGTTCCTGATCTTTTTTCAATACTGGATGAAAATCAAATTACAGAAATTTCTAAGGCTGAAACAAAGAACAGCATACAAAACACTTCGCATCATTATTTTTTAATTGAAAGCGAATTACAACGAATTGATTTGATTGAAAAACTCTTACACCAAAAGAGTATTTGTTTTGATACCGAAACTACAGGTCTTGATTCAAATAATAGTGAACTGGTTGGGTTTTCTTTTAGTTTTAAAACCGGAGAAGCTTATTATATTCCGCTTCCGGAAGCCTATAGTGAAGCATTGGAAATTGTAAGCCAGTTTAAACATGTTTTTGAAAACGAGAATATTGAAAAAATTGGACAAAATATAAAATTCGATATTGCCATTCTTAAATGGTACGATATTGATGTAAAAGGAAAAATATTTGATACCATGATTGCTCACTATCTGTTACAACCAGATATGCGACATAATATGGATTTATTGGCTGAAACATATTTGAATTATACTCCGGTTCCTATCGAAAATTTAATTGGTAAAAAAGGTAAAAATCAATTGAGTATGCGTAATATTGAAATGGAAACTATTAAAGAATATGCCGCAGAAGATGCTGATATTACTTTTCAACTCAAACAAATTTTTGAACCCAAGTTGTTGGAATTTAATGTTTTTTCATTATTCCATGATGTAGAAATACCTTTAATTCCTGTATTGGCGGCAATGGAAGCAGAAGGTGTTAAAGTTGATATCAATGTGTTGAATAATTATTCTGCTGAACTTTTAACTGAAATTCTACAAACAGAGAAAGATATTTTTGAACTAGCAGGAATTACTTTTAACATTTCGTCACCTAAACAATTAGGCGAAATTTTATTCGAACATTTAAAAATTATTGATAATCCAAAACATACAAAAACAAAACAATATTCAACAGGAGAAGATGTTTTGCAGAAATTACTCAATAAACACCCGATTATTCAGAAAATATTAGATTACCGTTCGTTGACCAAATTAAAATCAACTTATGTGGATAGTTTGCCAACAATGTTCAACCCACGAACCGGCAGAATACATACATCTTACAATCAGGCCGTAGCTGCAACAGGAAGGTTGAGTTCCAACAACCCGAATTTGCAAAACATCCCTATTAGAACCGCGAAAGGAAGGGAAATTCGCAAGGCATTTGTTCCTCGTAATGAGGATTATGTAATCCTTTCGGCGGATTATTCACAAATTGAATTACGTATCATTGCCAGTTTGAGTGAGGATGAGAATATGATAGATGCGTTTATCAAAAATCTTGATATTCATACAGCTACTGCTGCCAATGTGTATGGTGTAAAATTAGATGAAGTTACTTCAGACATGAGGCGAAATGCTAAAACGGTTAACTTTGGTATTATTTATGGCATTTCTGCTTTTGGATTATCTGAAAGACTTAGTATTCCAAGAAAAGAAGCTGCTCAGATTATTGAACAATACTTTCTGAAATATCCAAAAGTAAAGGAATATATGGATAAGAGTATCTTATTTGCTAAACAAAACGGTTTTGTTGAAACCCTTTTAGGCAGACGCAGATACATTAGAGATATTAACTCAAGCAATTTTACACTTAGAGGTTTTGCTGAGAGAAATGCCATTAATGCTCCTATTCAAGGCTCTTCTGCTGATATGATAAAAATTGCCATGATTCGTATTTATAATGAACTCGCCAAGATGAATCTACAAACGAAAATGATAATGCAAGTTCATGATGAATTGGTTTTTGATGTTCACAAAGATGAAATTGAAATTGTGAAACCAATCATTTACAATGAAATGAAAAATGCAATGTTATTAAAAGTTCCTATTGAAATTGAAATAAATACTGGAGAAAATTGGTTGTTAGCACATTAGTGATATGTTTTCTTAAAATAGTTTGATAAAACATAAATTAATATTAACTTTACACAGAATTTATTAGTAAGCAAATCTAAAACAAGTATATTTAATACAAATTTTAAATACTTTTGAATAATGGAAACTGATAAAAAAACTACTAAAAAGCATAATACTTTGAAAAAGAGTAAAGATATTCCAAAGAATACAATTTTTACTTTTTCATTCTTTGTTTTTTTTGTATTAATAGCAATTATTCCTAATTTTTATTATTCATTGGCAATGGATCAGCAATTAGAAATTAGAATTTTTGCCCTTTCTATTTTTCTTATAGCTTTGCTTTTACCCATAATTTTTACCAAAAAAAATGGAATTTTAAAGCAAAATGAAATTAAAATAATAAAAAACCCGGCTGTTATTATTTATGCTGCTTTAATTGTTTTAATTGGAATTTCTATTTTTTGGTCAACCAACAAATCAGAAGCTATCTATGAATTTTTAAAACGAGCTACGTTTTTTATACTATTTATTTATTTGATTATATATATATTACCTAAAGAAAATAATAGATTAATGCTCATAAGATCTTTTGTTTTATTTTCTTTAATAATTTCTGTAACTGGCATTATTCAAATTTTAGAAGTTTTCTCGATAACAAAATATAATCTTGAGGCTCTTTATCTTATCACAGGAAATTTTGCTCAAAAGAATATTTTTTCTGAAGTACTTTTTATCACATTTGCTTTTAGTATCTACGGTGCAGCTATTTTTGATAAAACATGGAAAAAATTAGCGATTATTGGAACGCTGTTAAATCTTTTATTAATAGCATTTATAATGACCCGTGCAATTTGGGCTGCTTTTTTTATTGCATTGGCTTTTACTTTTATACTTTATATATTCTTTGCCAGCAAAAGTATATTGGCAAATAAGTTAAAATTGGCGATGCGTTATTTTGCAATTATCTTTTGTGTAGTTATCATTGCGGTTATAGCTGTTTCAACGGTTGATAAAAATAAGACCCTTCAATCTCAAATTACCAATGCGTTTGAATTTAAAAAAGGTAACACCTTTCATCGATTGAATTTGTGGAAAAAATCTTTATCTTTGGCAGAAAAAAATCCTATTATAGGAGTTGGTGCAGGCAATTGGAGGATTGAAATTTTACAATATGATTTGCAAGTTACCACAGACAAAGGTCGGATAATGCCAGATCGTAGCCATAACGATTATATTCAGCTTTTAGTAGAAAATGGTGTTATTGGCCTGATTTTATTTATCTTAATGTTTGCTGTATTATTGTATTATTGTATAAGAATTCTCAAGAGAGCCGAGAAATTTGAAGACAGTTTTTTTATCTTAATTCTATTTTTTGCTTTGGTTGGCTATATGGTTGATTCATGTTTTGCTTTTCCACGCGAAAGAATTGAACTACAGATATTTTTAAATATCATATTTGCTTATATAGTTTTTGAATATCATAAAACTTTTGAAAAGGAAAAGGAAAACAAAACTCAAATTTCAGTTAAAGTAATTTTAGCTATTTTTCTCATTTTGTTAAGTATTAGTTCTTATGCGGCTTATAAAAGGCTTCAATCTGAAGTTGGAGTAAAACGAATTTACTCATATAACAAATTTGGTAACCACCAGCAAATAATCAAGACCTGTAATGAGATATATTCATCTTTCTCCACAATTTCACCATTTTGCGATCCCATAATGCAAATTAAAGCTATATCCATGTATCAAAATAAAGATGACTTAAATTTGGTATTGGAAACTTTTGATAAATCATTGAAAGATAGCCCATACCATTTAGAAACGCTGAATGGATTGGCAGTTGTTTATAAAAATGAAAAAGATTATTCAAAGGCTCTAGAATATTGCAATACAGCTTTAAAATATGCTCCTACCGATAATCGAACAAAGATTTTGAAAGCAGATATTCTGCTTTCTGAAAACAAAAATGAAGAAGCTTATATTATTCTCAGAACAATTGATCCTCAGATTAATAGATCGGATTATAAAAACGCTGTAAATTATATTTTATATGGAAAAGTTAGAAACATTGTATCTCAAACTAAAAATGAATATTTTATTTCAGAATTAGGAAAAGCTTCACAGGATAACCCAGATTTATTTTATAAAATGTTTGTACAATCAATAAACAAAAATCAGGACTTTGAGCAAACCTTACTTGAAAAAATATTTTCTATTTGTAATCAGGATAAAATATTAAAAGATAAATCATTAGAACAACTTAAAATAAAGTATAAGGTAAAAAAGTAATTATTTATGCTAAAAGACAATGAAAGACTTTTTAATAATGCTCTTGCAACTTTAGATATTTTTCTAACTTTAATTGCATTTTATTTAGCTTATACTATTCGTGTTTACATTGTTGCAAAATATGCTATATTTTCAGATCAATATATATTATTAGGCGCTTTTATTATTCCCATTTGGTTTATTTTACTTAAAATCGTTAATGTTCAATCTTCGCAAAGGATTAAACCTTATTCAATTGTGTTTATTGAATATAGCTTGGTGGTTTTTATTGGTGTAATTATCTTATTTCTTTTCATTTTTATTTTTAAGCTCGATTTTATCAGTCGTATTGCAATTTTAATTTTTGGAATAGCAGATTTGTTCTTATTGTTTGTGAGCAAAGTTTTAATTCTTAGTTATGCAAAGAAAATACTTATTAAAGGAGAAAATGTTAAGCGGATAGTATTAATTGCTGATGAAAGTTCTAGTTCATTTATAGAAAAAATTATTTCAGAAAAATATTGGGGTTTTGTAATTTTTGGTATTATTACAGAATCCGAAGAATTAATTGAAAAGTATGCCAATAAATATAAGATAATCAGTAATAAAGAAAATATTGAAAAGCTATTGGTAGAGCATATTGTTGATGAAGTTATTTATTGTAAAGATGAAATTGATAGCCAACAGATAAAACATTTAATTTACTCTTGTGCTGAAATTGGTGTAACTCTTAAGTTACATTCAGAGCTCTTCAATATTATTGCTTCAAAGTCTCGCTTAAATTATTTTGAAGAACTTCCAATGATGAGTTTTAATGTAACCTCTGCTGACTATTTTGCATTGTCAATCAAACATGTGTTTGAATACCTACTGTCAATTTTAGCAGTATTGGTTTTCCTTCCATTCTTTTTAATAATTTCTATGCTAATAAAAGTTGAATCAAAAGGACCTGCTTTATATAAACAAAGGCGAGTAGGACTTCATGGCCGACATTTTACAATGTACAAATTTAGAACAATGATTTTACACTCTGATGAGCAAAAGAGAGAATTGGAAAGTAAAAATGAAGCTGATGGGCCTGTTTTTAAAATTAAAAATGATCCTCGTATTACAAAAATAGGTAGTTTTTTACGGAAAACAAGTTTAGATGAATTTCCTCAATTTTTTAATGTTTTAAAAGGAGAAATGTCTGTTGTCGGACCTCGCCCACCTATACCAGAAGAAGTTGCATTATATGAACGTGCACAATTACGTCGCCTTTCTGTAAAGCCTGGAATAACTTGTATTTGGCAAGTTTCTGGAAGAAACAAGATTGGTTTTGAAGAATGGATGAAACTTGATTTACAATATATTGATAACTGGTCTCTTAAACTTGATTTTATTTTAATCCTAAAAACAATAAATGCTATTTATCGAAGAACTGGATATTAAAGGTTTAAAGGATAAAGTCCAATGGATAAAGTAAAAGGATGAAAAGATGTTTTTAATCTTTGTTATTTAAAAAAAATCATGTAGGTTTGCAAAAACACACATCACAATAAAATTATAATTAATTAGTTATTAATAATTGGTAATTCAAATAATTGCCATAATGCAATACAATGAGTTGGATAGATTTTTTGAAAAGTCGTTTATTTTTTAAACATTTATTTTTGTCAATAGTACTTACAATAGGTATTATATATTTGATTATTCTTTCTTTAGGTTCTTATACTCATCATGGTGAATCTTATACTGTACCTGATTTTAGAGGAAAACAACCAAGTGAATTGACTCAGTATGCTGATGAAAATGGTTTTGATTTTTTGGTTGTAGATTCATTGTATGATGCAAAATTGCCCAAAGGAAGTATTCTCTTTCAAGATCCACTACCCAATTCAAAAGTTAAACAAAGTAGAACTATTTATTTAACAGTAGTATCAGCTGAACAAGAAAGGGTAAGTATGCCCAATTTAGTAGATTTATCAATTCGCCAAGCAATATCTTTGCTCGAAACATACAATTTACAAATAGGATCACTTGAATACATTCCAGATATGGCTAAAAATGCCGTATTACATCAAAAATATAAAGGAGTTGAAATAGAACCAGGTAAACCTATAAAGAAAGGCTCTCGTATTGATTTAGTGCTGGGACAAGGAACTGGGGGTGACAAAATGCAAATTCCTTTTTTGTTAGGAAAAAAACAAAGTGAAGTAATGAAAATTTTAAGAACATCTTCTTTGAATATTGGCAATGAAGTGTTTGAAGACAGTAAAGATACTTCTCATGCTCGAGTTTTCCGACAAAGTCCTGTTTTTGGTTCTGGTGTAATGATAAATATGGGACAACGTATAGACATCTGGTATCGTTCAGATAAAAAAGTAAATTTTAACGAATTAATCAGAAATTATAAATATGATTCAACAGCAAATGAATCTAATGATTTCTAAGATTTCTAAAGTATAACAATGAAAAAGATATTCATAATTTTAAGTTTAATATTCCTAAATGTTTCTTGGATATATTCACAGGAAATTATTACTCAATTGAGTACAAATCAACAAATATCATGTCAATCTAGATTTAAAACAAAGCTGAAATCGAGCAATATTCCACTTAAATTGCCATTTATTGAAGATTTCTCTAATTATTCAGGCTTTCCCGATTCTAGTTTCTGGATGGATAACTATGTATTTGTTAATACTCAATTTGCTATTTATCCACCTACTATTGGTGTTGCTACTTTTGATGCGTTAAATGATAGTGGTGTAATATATCCATTCGCAATGGCATCTCAGTTTTCTGCTGATACTCTCACTTCACGTCCTATTCGTTTAGACACTATATTCCAACCATTATTAAAAGCTTTATCTGTATCTGATTCGCTTTATTTTAGTTTTTATTTTCAACCTGCTGGTGGGAGAGGTAATGCTTGGGAAAGACTTGGCGATGCTCCTGAATCTGAGGATTCTTTAGTACTCGAATTTTACAACCCTTTAATACAATCATGGAATAATGTTTGGAGTTCAAAAGGAATGCCATTAGACTCTATATATTTAAAAACGAACAGGTATTTTAAATATGTTAATATACCAGTTACTGATTCTGCAAATTATTATAAAAATGGTTTTCAATTCCGTTTTAGAAATTATTGCAGTTTAGGTAGTAATCCATCTCCAAGTATGATTAGTAATTGTGATCAATGGAATATCGATTATATCTATTTAGGTGTTAGTAGAACCAAAGTTGATACAGCTTTTCTTGATATAACATTTATAGAAAAAGCACCTTCATTTCTTAAAAAATATCAAGCTATGCCTGCAAATCAATTTCAAACAGGTGATTTGAAAGATAGTCTTACTATTTTGTTGAGCAATTTGGACGAAATTGGTCACTCTACAAAATATAAATATGAGGTTCGAGATAAGAATAATGCATTGCTTCATACCGAAGATCGTGGATTTGAAAATATAAATTCATTTTGGACCAGTGGTTATCAGCCATTGTCGGTACATAGAAGACCTCCAGTTACTTATAGTTTTACTCCAGTTTTAGGTGGTAATAAGTCTTGGTATGAAATTCGTCATATTTTTAAAGAAGGTGCTAAGCTGAATCAGGATATACGTCCTCAGAATGATACAAATAGATTTATTCAACGCTTTGAAGATTATTACGCTTATGATGACGGTACGGCCGAAAACGGTTATGGTCTAACACCTGCTGGTTCTATGCTTGCATATAAATTTACTTTACATCAACCCGATACTTTAGTAGCAGTTGAATTGTTTTTTAACCCCACATATAACAGTGCCAACGAGCAGTATTTTTATATAACAGTATGGAATGATAATGGTGCTGGATTACCTGGAGATACAATTTATCAAGGTAGTTTGGTAATGCCAGTTTTTGAAACTGGTATAAATAAATTTCATAGTTATATACTTGATAGGCAACTTAAAATAGCGGGAACTTTTTATGTCGGTTGGACTCAAACAACTGACGATAATTTGAATATTGGTTTTGATAGAAATACTTCTTCACAAGATAATATTTTTTATAATTCTTTTGGAATTTGGGAATCTTCATTCAAGAAAGGCTCATTAATGATACGTCCTGTATTTGGTACAGAATATTTAAGTGTGAATGAACTTGAGAAACAATCCATTGTTTTTGATGTATTTCCCAATCCATTAAGAAATGAAACTCTTAACCTAAAATTGCAATCCAATGGTATTGATTATGAAAAGGATTACAGTTTGCAATTATTCAATGTTTTGGGTAAAATGGTGTATCAGTCTGAATTTAAAACAGCAATTGATGTGAGTCATTTGCAAAATGGTGTCTATCTGATTACAGTAAGTAATATCAAGACAAAACAACAACAAATAAAGAAGCTTATCATTGCAAGGTAATCGTTTACTTATAATTACACATTCATGATTGTAGAAAAAGATTTAGAGGAAGAAAACAATTTCAATTTAGAAGAAGAGGAACAAGATTTATACGAACATTATCGTTTTATAGTTGATAAAGGACAAGGACTATTGCGAATTGATAAGTATCTGATGATTCGTATCGAAAATGCAACACGTAATAAAATACAAAATGCCGCTCATGCCGGCAATATATTGGTAAATGAAAAGCCAATAAAGCCTAATTATAAGGTAAAACCTTTGGATGTCATTAGTATTGTAATGGCATACCCACCTCGTGAAATAGAAATTTTACCCGAAAATATTCCTTTGAATATTGTTTATGAAGATGATGATTTACTATTGATAAACAAAACTCCTCAAATGGTAGTACATCCTGGATATGGAAATTTTACTGGAACTTTGGTAAATGCTCTTTATTATCATCTTTCTAAAAATGGTAAAAAACTCGATGATTTCAATCGCCCGTATTTAGTTCATCGTATTGATAAAAACACATCAGGAATCCTATTAGTAGCCAAAAATGAGCTTACACAAACACATCTTGCCCGACAATTCTTTGATCATAGTTTGGAACGTAAATACCATGCTTTAGTTTGGGGCGATTTCAAAGAAGATGAAGGAACGATTGAAGGTAACATTGGTCGTCATCCTCGAGATAGGAAAGTAATGACGGTATTCCCAGATGGAAGTTCTGGTAAAACTGCTATAACACACTATAAAGTAATTGAGCGATTTGGTTATATTACCTTAATTGAATGTGAATTGGAAACTGGTCGTACACATCAAATCAGAGCACATTTAAAATACATTGGACATCCGGTATTTAATGATGAAACGTATGGTGGGAATCACATACTTAAAGGTACTACTTTTACAAAATACAAGCAATTTGTTGAAAATTGTTTTAAAATTATTCCTCGCCATGCATTGCATGCAAAGTCATTAGGATTTATACATCCAACAACAAATAAATTTATATTTTTCGATTCAAATCTTCCTCAAGATATGCAGGAAGTAATTGAAAAATGGAGAAAATATTCAAATTTCAAAGCGTTGGAAGAAGCAGAATAGATTTTGCAAATAAAAAAAAGGCTGTCTCAAATTAATTGGACAGCCCTTTTTTTTAACCGCATTTTGAGTATCCGCAATGCTTGCAGGCTAAACAGCCTTCCTTGTAAATCAAGCCACCTTTAGCACCACATTCTGGACATGAAGCCTCTGATGCTGCGGTTCCATCTGGGATGTATTTTTTCAATGCTCTCACTACACCATTTTTCCATGTATTGATAGAATCTATTTCGAGGTTTAAGTTTGAAATTAAATCAACAGCAGATAATAATGGCATTCCATGACGTAGAATTCCAGAAATCAACTTTGCATAGTTCCAGAATTCTTTATCAAATGATCTGGAAAGCCCTTCTATAGTGACTTTATAGCCCTCTTTGTCTTCAAATTGGAAATCATAGCGGGCTTTTTCATTTCCTTCTTTGTTTCTGATAACAAAACCTTTAGTTACCCATGGTGGAAGAAAAAATCCATCGGCTTTTCCTGTAAAAACTTCATAAGGTCTATTGTTTAAAACTCCAATTACAGCAATCCATTTTTCGTAATCATTTTGGAAGCGAACTACTTCAGCTTCTAATTTTTTAGGACGAGAAGGAGCTTTTGTTTCTTTAAATTCATAATCGTCTTCTTTACTATCGGAATGAGCAATCAACACTCCTGCACGAGAACCATCACGGTAAATTGTAATTCCTTTGCAACCTGTTTCCCACGCTGTTTGGTAAATATCACTTACCAATTCTTTCGTAGTGTCTTTAGGTACATTTACTGTAACGCTTATTGAATGATCAACCCACTTTTGCACGGCTCCTTGCATTTTCACTTTGCTTACCCAATCAATATCATTAGAAGTAGCTTGGTAATAAGGTGATTTTTTAATTACAGCTTCTAATTCTGCCTCATTGTAAAGTTTCACTTCATCAACATTATAATTATTTACCTTGAGCCATTTTAGAAATTTAGGATGGAATACATTGTATTCTTCCCAGGAATCACCAGTTTCATCAACAAAAGAAACATTTACATTTTTATCATTTGGATTAACTTTTTTTCTTCTTTTGTAAGAAATCATAAAAACTGGTTCAATTCCAGAAGTAGTTTGTGTACATATACTTACGCTTCCTGTAGGGGCAATAGTTAGCAATGCAATATTTCTTCTTCCATGCTTTACCATATCTTGATAAACTAATGGAGCTGCTTCTTTAAGACGTTGAATAAATGGATTATTTATTTCTCTTTGTGTATTGTATAATGGAAATGCTCCACGTTCTTTTGCTAATATAATTGAAGATCTGTAGGCTTCAAGTGCAAGCATTTTATGAACTTCAACTGAAAAATCGGTAGCTACTTCAGATCCATATTTACAACCCAATGCTGCAAGCATATCACCTTCAGCTGTGATTCCAAAACCAGTTCTTCTTCCCTCTAATGCTTTCATTTTGATATTTAACCAAAGATTCCTTTCAATTCTTTTTATTTCTTCTTCTTCTGGATCTGCATTTATCTTTTCTAAAATCTTATCGATTTTTTCTAATTCCAAATCTATTACATCGTCCATCATTCTTTGAGCCATGTGAGCATGTTTTACAAATAATTCTGAGTTAAAACTTGCTTCTGGTGTAAATGGATTTTCTACGTAACTGTATAAATTAATAGCTAACAAACGGCAACTATCATAAGGGCATAGAGGAATTTCTCCACATGGATTGGTTGAGGTGGTTTTAAATCCTAAATCAGCATAACAATCAGGAATTGACTCTTTTTGAATAGTATCCCAAAATAAAATACCAGGTTCAGCAGATTGCCATGCATTCTGAATTATTTTATTCCATAATTGTCTTGCATCTATTTCTTTAATAACAGTTGGGTTTTTAGAATCTATTGGATATTGTTGACGATACATTTTATTTTCAACAACTGCTTGCATAAATTCATCGTCAATTTTCACTGATACATTGGCTCCAGTTACTTTACCTTCTTCTAATTTTGCATCAATAAAATTTTCAGAATCTGGATGTTTAATAGAAATACTTAGCATTAAGGCTCCACGTCTTCCGTCTTGTGCTACTTCCCTTGTTGAATTTGAATATCTTTCCATAAAAGGAACAATTCCAGTTGACGTTAATGCACTGTTTTTTACAGGGCTACCCGAAGGTCGAATGTGTGATAAATCATGCCCTACACCGCCACGACGTTTCATCAATTGAACTTGCTCCTGATCAATTTTCATTATACCACCATAAGAATCGGAATTTCCATTATTTCCAATAACAAAACAATTTGAAAGTGAAGCAACCTGAAAATTATTACCAATTCCAGCCATTGGACTTCCTTGTGGAATAATATATTTAAAATTTCTGAGCAGCTCATAAATCTCATTTTCCAACATTGGATTGGGGTATTTTTTCTCAATACGTGCAATCTCAGATGCAATTCTACGGTGCATATCGTCAGGTGTTTGTTCATACAAATTTCCTGCGCTATCTTTAAGTCCGTATTTATTCATCCATACACTTGCAGCCAATGTATCTCCCTGAAAATAAGCCGTTGATTTTTCCATTACTTCTTCGTGAGTAAATTTTTGCGGCTCTTTAAGGTTGTTGATTTGTTCAGTCATTACTTCTATTTTGGTATTTGGATCATTTCTATTGTCAAAAATATTTGGTAATTTTCTACCTTCAATAATTTCATTATATTTGGTTTCTTCCTCGTTGTTTAGAGTGTTGATATTCAGTATTGCAAAAAGTGAGTTTTCCATAAAATGAACAAAATATTTATTATTTTTAAATTTAAAACTGAATATCAGTAGGATAATTATCAAAATTTCGGATTGTAAATATACATAAGTATATTCATATTCGGTAAAAAGAGTAATTAACAATATTGTTCAGATATGAGTTATATAGTTGAGTTACTATACAATTACTATGTTAATAAATTTTAATAAAAGAGCAGTTACCTTAAATCTGGGCTTCCCAAATTATTTTTTTTCCAAAACCAAGACGGTTATCTGTCATTTTGATTAAGTTAGGTGTAATTCCCCAAAGTGTTGTTTTAGCTAATATGGCAATTGGAAATCTTTTAATGTAAGCCTTTTTAGCTTCATATAGCTCTTTTTCGCTAAGTCTTTTAAGAATTCCGGTAAACTGTATTCCCCTTATTTTGCCAATAATATTAGTTTCAAGGGCTATGGCTCCTGCTACATAGGGCTGATTTATGGCATCTGCAATATGTTTAGTTGTGGTATCTGATGTAAATACAAACATATTCATCTCAGCAATGTAAACATAGAAACAAGTGGAAGTATAGGGATGATTGTTACTTGATGTTGCAAGTGTGAAAATATGGTGTTCTTTTATAAAATTGATTATTCGTATCTCTATATTATTATTATTCATTTATTTAATAGTTTTATTTTTTTATCAACATATTAAATGCAATTAACATCAATGCAATGGCAAAAACTTTTTTCATTTTGTCAGGGGAAATAGTTAATGCAATTTTTGACCCAAAATACCCACCTACAAAAAAAGCTATGGCTATAATAGCCGCATATTTAAAATTCATTTGACCTGCTTTATAATAATTCATAACTGCCATTAAACCCACAGGAGGTAACATTACTGCTAAGCTTGTTCCTTGGGCTGTTTGTTGACTAACGCCTAAGAAATAAATCATTGCTGGTATCATAATTATACCACCACCTAAGCCAACCATGCCGCCAAAAATGCCAGCAAATAGTCCGATTGCTAATAAGATTAAAATGCTTCCTATATTCATGTCCATATTATTAAAATTTATTGTTTGTAAAAGATTTTATATCATATAATTAGTAAATAGATACTTAAAAATCTAAACTTAGTGAAAAATAGAAAATACCTGATTTTATAATTCCACTTTCTATTCCATAAGCATAATCTGCCCTCAAAAAATAACCGAATAATCGCGATCTTATTCCAAACCCAAATCCTCCAACTAATGGATCTATTTCTTTTTCGAGTGTAACTGTAAAAGGATTGCCATAAAGTGTTTTTGTAAATAATGAATTCTCTTTATCCCAAGGGTTTGTACCTGTCCAAGCGGTGCCAAAATCACCAAATCCAATAATCTGAAGATTATATAAGAAATCAGACCGCATAGGTTTGCTGGAAAAATACCTAAAAACAGGAAATCGCAACTCACTATTTAATACAGCAAAACTATTTCCATTTCTAATGTTTTGTGTAAATCCACGCATATTTGTTGCCAAGGTTTGATAGGTGTAATTTTGATCTATCGCAATATCAATATCTCTATTAAATTTTGGGAATAACCAATTGTCAACACCTCCCATGTAATAAATTAATTTATTCTTGCCAAATGATGTACTGCTTGCAAATCGATTAGCCCAAATAAATGATTTATGTATTTTTTGATAATTCCTAAAATCAAAGCCTATTACAAAAAGATTTCGATTTTTGCTATCGATTGATTGATAATATTCGCCCCAAAATTTATAACGAGTTCCATAATAAAGATTTAATCCAATATTTCGAGTATTGTCAAATACAAATTCCCCTTTTATGCCAGCCCAATTATTATTTATATCTGGTTGTTCTAATCTAATTTGATCTGTTGAAAGAAAAACTTCTCTATCATTACGCAAATAAGCAGTTCCTCTGGCACTAATCACATTATTAAAAGGCCAGCGTAATATATAATAAACAGAATGCGTATATTGATGAGATATATAACTATAAGAGGTATTATCCATCGATTGACGATGAAAAATAATTTGTTTGTCAAGTCTATGTTTTAAATTTTCATAGCTTAGCAAATACTCAAAATTATCGAAATTAAATGAGAATCTAAAACCAGCAGTTATGCGATAATCCTCCATTAAATCGCTTAATCCTATTTTCATTAAAAAGTTAAAACCTGGATTTAGATATATAGGAGAACCTCCTCCCGAAAACTGTTGATAATTAGCATTTAAAAAGCTAAAATCAATTTGAGTTGTAATATCGTTCATAGAATATTCAACCTCATAATTTCTTTGGGTTTCTTGAATAGTTGATATATTATCGTTCAGATTGTCAGCACTATCATTTGGATTAATTTCAAGAAAAGCCTGTTTGCTATAGTAAATACTGGCATCATCAGGATTTTTTTCATCTTTTATTTTTTCAGGATAATAAACGTTGCGAAGCTTTTTCTTTACTTTTAAACCTTTTTCAATATCTTTTTTTAATGTGTCTTTTTTAAGGATTTCGTTTTCTATGAGTAAACGATTGATATAATCTGTGTTTTCTAATTTTAATGCTGTAAGATTTGATAAAGTTTTTTTATCCTCAATATACATTTTATAAACTCCATTGGTATAGATAATTTCTCCAATTTTATTGGCTCTTGAACTAATATCTTGTTCGATAATATTTTGTTTGAAATCAGTTGCTGGAAACGATTTTGTGATATACCGATAATGAGTTGTAGTGTCAATATAACTAATAACACTATCAAAACGTGCAACATATCTGTTATAAATCCCATTTTCATCGCTTAAATAACTAACATATCCATTTTCATATTCCATTGGAAACAATTCATTTGAAATAGGTGTTTTTGTAACTCTTCTCATTATTTTTTTGCGTCGTGCATAATCGTAAAGGAAAATATCTTTATTCTCCATTAAATTGGAAAAAGGAGAAATATTTGAGTTGAGAGTATCACTTATTCGATTGGAACTAAAAATAATTTCCTTTGAATTATTTATAAATCTGGGTGTTACATCATCATAAATATCTTTGGTGATTTGTTCAGATGAGTGAGAAGCCATATTATATACAAAAATATCTGATTGCCCATTTTGTACAGCTGATAGTACAAGCAACTGCCCATTTTGTGAATACGAAAAATCCAATACTTTCTGAAAGTATTGCAATAATATTTTTTCAAACTTCTTCTCTTCAAGGTTATAAAGGTAAAGATAAATTAAACCTTTGGTTTCTATAATGATAGCAAGTATTTCGCCAGAAGGATGCCAGGCGAGTAGGGGATAAGAATAATCGGTTTTATCGTCTAATTTATAACCCGATTTCATAACTTTTTTTCTTTTCTGCTTTTCTGAGTTATAAATCCAAACTTTATATTGTCCCATTTCGTTGCTTACATAAGCTGAATTTATCCCATCATTGCTGATTTTAAGTCTATTGTAAACTCTTGACGACTTTATTTTTTTAATTATTGGTTCACAAGAAGGTAAGTTACGTTGAAAAGATTGTGAATATTTTTCTTGATAGTATGTAATCCATTCATTTACAATTTCTTTATATGAAATGCCCAAAACATATAAAAATCCTGTTTCAATATTTCTGCTTACTCTCGACATATAAATAATATTGGAAATATTTTGCTCTCCATATTTATCAGCAATAAATTTCCAAAAAGATTGACCAGCGTAAATAGCATCTTCTCCTGTTAAAGCATTAAATTTCTTATACTTACCAGTTAAAATACCATCTCTTACAATATTATCAGCTTCAGTACTCCAATTGCTTGAAATATATGCAATTAAACCTTTAGAATACCAATCAGGTATGGTGAAAATTGTTTTATTTTTTATTTGAGCTGTTAAACTGCTTCCAAACATTAATTGATTAAAAATTACTTCAGCAATCCCAGCTTTTATTTGTTGCTGCAAATCAGAATAATTACCATTAAAATATAGAAAAATTTTATTTCCCATTATATGAGTAAGACCACCGGTATTGTAACTTTCATCATTTACATAACCAATATTACTTTGTTTAAAATCTGAAAGTTTATTAAAAATTATAAATTGTACCTTATCATCTATTTCAAAATCAAGTTTTGTTTCTATTTCTTTTAAATGCTTAAGTGTGTAGTTGGCAGTATAATTGGCAAATTGTTTGCCTCCAAGATAAAAATAAACATCAAATTTTTCATAGCGATAATAAGTCCAAAAAAAATCGTCGTACTGAACACGGTTTTTTCCAAAATTCAATTGCATTCCAGTATAAAATTGGGCAAATCCAGAATGAATAATATTGCTTAAAAAAAGAAATATTATTATTCTTAATATATTAAATATCTTTATGTTGTGAAAAGTAGATTTCATTTTATAAGCCTATTTAAAAGCCTTTTTAATTTGTTTGCTAAGATAGTACAATTAAAAATATTCTAACAAAACTTTTATATTTATAACAACGATATGTTTGTTTTTATTTTCATTAATTTTTTTTTTCATAAGTTTGTAAAATAATTGGCATAGATATTGTATTTTTATAATCTAAAAATATACAGATGAAAACAAAAAATATTTTGATATTAGGATTTCTTTTAGCTGCGAGTTTAGCTGCTTGCAAAAAAGATGATACCACTCCAACACCAACCGAAACAATTTCAAGAGTTGATTATGTTGGATCTTGGTCTTGTACAGAGGTACCTGTTGCTAAAAACTTAAATTTTGATTGTTCTATTTCAATTGATAATAATACGACTACTAATATTAAAATTGCAAATTTTGCAAATTTGAATGGGTCTGCTTTTGCTATAGTAAATATGAAAAGTATTGTTTTGCCAAAGCAAACAATTAGTGGAAATACGGTTGAGGGGTATGGTAGTATGGAGAATAGGAATTTTATAACTTGGCACTATTATGTAAAAGACAATACAGATAGTTTGACTTATAATGCCACTTTTAATAGGAAATAAAAAAAAGCTCTCAGTTTTGAGAGCTTTTTTTATGCTGAAGTTATAAATCATTAGTTTCCAAATACGTATCCAAATTGAAATCCAAAATTAAATCCGTTTCCATTTTCCACAATATTTGCAGAAACATCTAATCCTATTAGATAATAATCTGCAAAAGAATAAATAAAACCTGCTCTGGGAGTGCCTCCAAACTTAGTTTCAGAATCATAACCATCTCTTCCTAAAAACATAACACCTAAATCTGCTCCAATATAAGGTTTAAAATCATCTTCCAATAAAAAATATTTAAAAGTAGCCGCTAATGGCATAACGTAAGCAGGTTCTTGTGTCATTGTATTACCATAAGGACCAGGGACTTCTTTTCCAAAGTATATAAAATAACCAAAAGATATTCCTACCCCATATTTATTTTGAATTACACCTTCCATCATACCTTGCCATAAAAAACCAAGATTAGCTACATCCGAAAGTGCTCCTATTGGAATTGTAACTCCTAAGCGTGAATATGACAAAAAATTAAAATCGCCACCACCACCACTACGACCTCCTCGTTTTCTTCTTTTTTTCATCATATCGTTTTCTTCATCTGTAATAACAACTTTAGAAGTAGTAGCATTTCCATCAAAAGTGCTCATTTTTTTCTCAGAAAAATTAAAAGTTGATTTCTTAAGCGTATTTCCGGAGAAATTCATTTGTGAATAGCTAATGTTTACTAAAAACATTCCTAAGCATACAAAAAGTAAGATTTTTTTCATTCGTTTTTTTATAATTAGTAATCGGATAAGTATTGGGTATAAATCCAAAAAAAATAAGTAGTAGAAAAAAAGCTCTCAATTTTGAGAGCTTTTTTTGTTTTTTAAAGTTGTATTCTTTAGAAAGAATAACCAATTGCAGTACCAAATACTGGTAAAGCACCACTGAGTGTTAAACCTCCTGAAGCAACATCTCCTGAAACTGTCATGTATCCAATACCAGCATATACATCTAAAGTAAAACCTCCCCATATCCACTGACGACCACCTACAGCTCCACCTCCATAAATTGATAGTGTTGTTGATGTTTTGTCAGTAGTTTCAGTTGCATTTCCGTTAATATCATAAGTTGTATGTGTAAAGGTATATTCTTGTGTAATAGAAGTAAAAGTAATATAAGGAGATATATACCAACCTTCAATAGCTTCTTCAAAATAATAACGGAACTCAGGGTTAATAGTAAAACCACTATAATTATATTCCATTCCTAAAGCACCAGTTGAACGAGAATAAAACCCTAATGTGAGTCCTAATGACATATTATCGCCTATTTTTCTTTCATATTGAGCACCAAAAACTCCAAAAATCATAGATAGTGGATTGGTTTTTATACTATTGCTATAATCTCCACCACCACCTCTGCGACCTCCTCTTTTTTTTCTTCTTTTTTTCATCATATCATTATCTTCATCAGTAATAACAACTTTTGAGGTTAATGAATTGTCTTCGGTAAAATTAGCTTTTTTTTCAGTTAAATCAAAAGCTGATTTCTTAAGTTTGTTTCCTGAGAAACTCATTTGCGAAAAAGTAATGTTTGTCATAAACATACCTAAGCATACTAAAAGTAATGTTTTTTTCATTTTTTTTTAATTGATTAAATAAATAGTTGATTAATATATAATAGTTTATAGACTAAGATATCATTTTAAAAGTTAATTTTCATTCCAATATTTAAACCTATACTGCCTAACGAAATTGATTTTTTTAATAACTGAGATGGCATATCCTTAGTTTGTGTTGAGTTAGGTTTTAAAATATCATAATACTCAATTTGTTTCTGTGCAATAGTCATATTTGATAAAATATCTTCACCATCTACCGAATACGAAGTAATTTCACTTTTGGTTGGAGCATAAGATAAACTTACTAAATTAAACTCTCCAAAAAAAGATAAATTGCTATTAATCATAAAATTACACCCAAATGCAGCACTGAAACCAATGGCAACACCTCCGTCTGCTTTCATGGTTAGTGCTGTTTTTGTTATAATTGTCGTATCAGATGAAGAATAAAATGCAGAAGAAGTATTATTATCTTCCCTATTTATTGATGCAAATCCAAATATCATTCCAAATTTTGCATACGGATTAATTCCTTCCATGCCAGAAGATATAATAATTGAAGGATTAATTCTGAACATATTTGCAGAATATGTTCTTTCATTTTCAGCTGTAGTAGTAATTGGAAATGTATTATCACTAACATCAATATTCGTATGTATTCCAGTTGTTTTAGCACCTATTAAATAAGACATCCCTAGTTCAAAACCTAAATTGCCATTAACCATAATTCCCAATCCCCAATTAATACAAATTCCTTTTCCCATTGATAAGTTTATTTGTTCATCTGAACTTAGAATATCTATTTTGGTTTGTAATATATGAATTGTTGTATCTTTTTTAATAGAAAATCCATCTAAGTTCTCAGTGTTTTGCCCTAAACCATAACCTGCCCCTAAAAAAGCATAAAATCCTCCATCAGAGGAACTTCCTCTACTTCTACTGCTACGTCTTCTTTTTGCCATCATATCCTTTTCTTCGGTAGAAATTAGGATTTTGCTGTCAGAAAATTTATTGTTTAATGAATTTACTTTTTTTCCGGATAAATCAAATGTTGATTGATGAGATGAGTTTCCTGTGAAACTCATTTGAGAGAAGGTATTGTTTATTACAAACATACCTAAAATTAATAAAAAATAAAATTTTTTCATTTTGTTTTTGTTTGTTAAAATAAAACTAATTTCTTTAAAGACTATGCAAAAGTATTTATTTTTTTGTAAAAACAAACTTTTTTTTGCTCATAGAGTTTAATCTTATAAAAATTATATTTCAAGCTGATAAATGCTTCATTTGTCTAATAAATTTAATCTTGTGTAATATTAATTTTAATATTGCACAAAAAAGAAACTTAAAATTTTTTAGATAAATCTTTTTAAAATATAAAAAAACTAAAAACTTTAAAGTAGTTGAGGCAAACACTTAATATTTTTTATAATTTTGGAAACTATTATAATTAATTAAATTTGATGGAAAATTATATTGTTTCAGCACGAAAATACCGTCCCATTACTTTCGATACAGTAGTTGGTCAAATGTCTATTACTAATACTTTAAAGAATGCTATAAAAAATAATCATTTAGCACAAGCTTTTTTATTTTGTGGTCCTCGAGGTGTTGGAAAAACTACTTGTGCCAGAATTTTAGCAAAAACAATTAATTGTCAAAATATTACTGATAAAATAGAAGCTTGTGACGCTTGCGAATCATGTACTTCTTTTAATAATTCTGCATCTTTTAATATATATGAATTAGATGCTGCTTCTAATAACTCTGTGGATGACATTCGCAGCTTAGTGGAACAGGTGAGAATTCCACCGCAAAATGGGAAATACAAAGTATATATTATCGATGAAGTTCATATGCTATCAACGGCCGCTTTTAATGCTTTTTTGAAAACATTGGAGGAACCACCTGCTTATGCAAAATTTATATTGGCTACTACCGAAAAACATAAAATAATACCTACAATTTTATCACGTTGTCAGATTTTTGATTTTAAAAGAATTAAAATCGAAGACATAGCTCATCATTTAGATTATATAGCAGATAAAGAAGGGATTATAGCTGATAAAGATGCTCTCCATATTATTGCACAAAAGGCAGATGGAGCCTTACGCGATGCTCTCTCAATTTTTGATCAATTGGTAAGTTTTGCAGGTAACCATTTAACTTATCAGGCAGTTATTGATAATTTAAATGTGCTTGATTATGATTATTATTTTAAATTATGTGATTTCTTTCTTCAAAACGAAATTCCTAATACTTTGCTACTTTTTAATGATGTAATAGAAAAGGGTTTTGATGGACAACATTTTATTATTGGTTTGGGTGAACATTTGCGTAATTTATTGGTTTGTAAAGATATTGCAACTATAAAATTACTTGAAATAGGTGAAAATTTAAAGGTAAGATACAAAGATCAATCTTCAAGATGTACGATTCCATTTCTGTTTAAATCTTTAGATATTATTAATCAATGTGATTTAAACTATAAAATTAGTAACAATAAAAGGCTGAGTATTGAAATTATGTTAATGCAAATAAGTTCTCTAGTAAATTCACCATTTACATCTGAAACAGCTAAAAAACAAGAGATAAGTTCTCCAAAACAAGAAGTAAAGCCAATTTTGGAAGTTTCGAAAACAGTAATAGAAACTCAAAAACCTAATATTAACACTAACAATACAATAAAACAAGAAGTTGTAAAACCTATTTCAGCAAATAAAGATTCGAATTATGGTGGTATTTCAGTTAAGTCAATGATGACAGGAAATACAATACCAGAAGCGAAAAATAATGTTGAAATATCAGCCTTAGTTCAAGAGTCTGATAATCAATATGAAATTTCAAAAGAAAAATTTGAAGAGTTTTGGATGGAATATATGAATTCTATTCAAGAATCTTCACCAAGTTTATATGCAACTTTAACAAAAAACAAACCACAATTAAGAGATAATATCATTGATATTAAAATTGACAACAAAGTTCAGGAAACCGAAATAAAGCAAAAAAAGGGAGAAGTCTTGGACTTCATCAGAAGTAAAACAAGGAATTTTATGCTGCAAATTGAAACAGAGGTGATTGCTATGGAAAATATGAGCGAAATTGCTTATACTGATAATGATAAATTTAAGAAAATGGCTGAGAAAAATCCTGAAATAATTAAATTAAAGAATGATTTAAATCTTGAAATAGAATTTTAATACTAATAATAATTTTACTAATTAATAATAAAAACAAATGAAAATTAAATTTTTAAGTCTTATATTATTGGCATTTATAACTGCCAGTTTATTTGGACAGGAATCCAAAATTGATTTGAATAAATCAATACCTGTTGATTCAAAAGTTAGAATTGGAAAGTTAGATAACGGATTGGTTTATTACATTCGTCAGAATAAAAAACCAGAAAAACGAGTTGAGTTACGTTTGGCAGTTAACACTGGTTCCATAATGGAAACAGATATTCAACAAGGATTAGCACATTTTACTGAACACATGTGTTTTAATGGAACAAAGAATTTTCCTAAAAACGAATTGGTAAATTTCTTACAAACTATTGGTGTTAGATTTGGTGCTGATATTAATGCGTATACAAGTTTTGATGAAACTGTTTATATGCTTCAGATACCTACTGATAAAGAAGGATTGCTCGAAAAAGGTTATCAGGTTATAGAAGACTGGGCTCATAATGTAACCATGGATGGTAAAGAAATTGATAAAGAAAGAGGCGTTATTACTGAAGAATGGAGATTAGGTTTAGGTGCGAATGATAGAATGCGGAAAATTTATTTTCCTATAATTTTTAAAGGTTCAAAATATGCCGATAGATTGCCAATAGGAACTTATGATATTCTTCAAAACTTCAAACATGAAACTTTACGTGAGTTTTACTACGATTGGTATCGTCCAAATTTACAAGCTGTTATTGTTGTTGGAGATATAAATGTAGATTCTGCAGAAGCTAAAATAAAACAACATTTTGGTGGTATTAAAAATCCTGAAAATCCTAAACAAAGAACAACTTTTGATTTACCAGCTAATAAAGAACCATTAATTGCCATTACAACCGATAAAGAAGCTACTGGTAATATGGTTATGTTGTTTTACAAACATCCACATGTAGTTAAAAAAACCTTAGCCGATTATAAAGAATATTTAATGGAGCAATTATATACAGGAATGTTAAATGCTAGATTATCTGAAATTTCATTAAAACAAGATGCACCATTTATTGGAGCGTCCACTTCTTATGGACAATTTTTGGCTCGTAGTGGTGATGCTTACTCTTCTTATGCTGCTGCAAAAGAAAATCAAATAGATAAATCGCTTGAAGTTTTATTGTTGGAAAACGAACGAGTTAAAAAATATGGTTTTCTTGAATCTGAATTTGAGAGACAAAAAGAAGAATTATTAAGCAATATGGAAAAATCTTCCAAAGAGGCTGATAAAACCGAATCTGCTAATTTTTGTGATGAATATGCAAGCAATTTTCTTTCAGAAGAACCAATTCCTGGTATTAAAAATGAATTAAAATTCACAAAAAAATTACTTCCTGAGATTACATTGGCTGAAATAAATGCATTGGCAAAAGTATGGGTAAGTGAAGAAAATATGGCTTTAGTGGTAACTGCTCCAGAAAAAGAAGGTGTGAAAGTTCCCACCAAAGATCAAATTTTAGCTATCATTAAAAATTCAAAAACCAAACAACTGGTTGCTTACGTTGACAATTTTAGAACAGAACCTTTATTGGAAGAAAATTTAAAAGGTTCTAAAGTTGTAGCGAAGAAAGAAAACAAAGAAATAGGATTTACAGAATTAACATTGTCCAATGGAATTAAGGTAGTATTGAAACCTACTGATTTTAAAAATGATGAAATTTTAGTTTCTGCATATAGCCCAGGTGGACATTCCCTTTATCCAGATCAAGATTTTCTCTCATCAAACTTTTCCAGTGAGATTATTGACCAGAGTGGTCTTGGAAATTTTAGTAATGTACAGTTAGAGAAAAAATTAAAAGGGAAGGTTGTACAAATAAGCCCTTATATTTCAGATATTAAAGAAGGATTTACAGGTAGTTCAACTCCAAAAGATTTTGAAACACTGTTGCAATTAACTTATATGTATTTCAAATCACCAAGAAAAGACACTGCAGCATTCAATACTTTTATCGGACAAATGAAAACTCAGTTAAAATTCATAAAAGCCAATCCGCAATTTGCTTTTTATGATACAGCTTATAAAGTTGCATATCAAAATTCGCCTAGATTAATTATTGCGCCTTCTGAAGAACAATTAAATAAAATTAGTTTAGACAAAGCATTCCAGATTTATCAAGACAGATTTGCTGATGCCAGCGATTTTAAATTTTTCTTTGTAGGTAATTTTGATGTGGACTCTATTACACCCATTATTGAAAAATATATTGGTAGTTTGCCAGTTATCAATAGAAAAGAAACATGGAAAGATGTAAGTCCTGAATTTGCAAAAGGAATTAACGATATCAAATTTTACAAAGGTTCAGAAAAACAAGGTATGGTTGGAATGCTTATGTCGGGAAGTATAGAATGGACTAATAAAAATAAGTTATCTGCTGCTATTCTTGATGGGATAATAGATATTAAATTGGTAGAAGTTATTCGCGAAAAAATGAGTGGCGTTTACAGCCCACAGGCTATGATAAACATGGATCATTATCCAAAACCAGAATATACAGTAATGGTAATGTTTGGATGTTCACCAAAAATGGCAAATAAGCTAACAAAAGCTGTATTTGGAATTATGAAAGATCTTATTAAAAAAGGACCAACTCAAGTTGATCTCGATAAAGCCAAAGAAGCTCTTATCAGAGAGAGAGAAACAAATTTAAAGAAAAATAATTATTGGTTGAGTAAATTGGAAACAGCATCTTTTGACGGAGAAGATATCAATCAAATTTATAAATTTGAAGAAAATCTTAAAGCAATTTCAATAGAAGATATTAAATTATTGTCGCAGAAATTCTTCACTAAAGACCATTATGTGAGAGTAGTGCTGATGCCTGAAGAAGCAAAAAAATAAACCCTTAAAATTTGCCCAAAATATTTAATTTTGGGCAAATTTTTTAAACATTGATTAAATAACTATCTAATAAACAAATCTTAAAAATGAGAAACAAATTAAAATTGATCTGGATTGCTTTTATAAGCATTGCCGTTTTTTTTATTGCAATTGAGCAGGGTTATGCTCAAAAACAATATACTTATGAATCCGTTCCTGGAGATGCTTTGAAAGCAAGAATTTATACACTTGACAATGGCTTAAAAGTATATATGTCGGTTTATAAAGATGCTCCACGTATTCAAACTTACGTTGCAGTGAGAGCTGGTAGTAAAAATGACCCACACGAAACTACAGGTTTAGCTCACTATTTTGAACACATGATGTTTAAAGGAACTTCTAAGTATGGTTCTAAAGATTGGAACTCAGAAAAACCATTAATAGCTAAAATTGATTCTTTATTCGAAATTTACAGATTAATTACAGATGAAAATCAAAGAAAACAGATGTATGGTGTAATTGATAGTATTTCTTATATTGCTTCTACTTTTGCTATTCCAAATGAATATGATAAATTAATGTCAGCAATAGGTGCCGATGGTACCAATGCTTTTACTTCTTTGGAAGAAACTGTTTATGTTGATGATATTCCTTCAAATCAAATAGAAAATTGGGCTACAATTCAAGCCAATCGTTTTAGTGATCCAGTATTACGATTATTTCATACCGAATTGGAAACCATTTATGAAGAAAAAAATATGACCTTAACCAACGATGGACGTAAAGTTTATACTGCAATGTTGGAAGGTTTATTCCAAAATCATCCTTATGGAACTCAAACTACTATAGGAACTCAAGAACATATTAAAAATCCTTCGATGAAAAACATCAGAGAGTTTTTTGCAAAATACTATGTTCCTAATAATATGGCTATCTGTTTATCAGGCGATTTTGATCCTGATTATGCAATAAAAGTAATTGATGCAAAATTTGGTGGATTAAAAAGTTCTAACGTTCCTACCTTTACTTTTGGAAAAGAACAACCAATAACAAAACCAATTGTAAAAGAAGTATTTGGCACAGATGCGGAAAATATGATGATGGCTTACCGCTTTGCTGGTACAGGTTCAAGAGAAGCAGATATGATTACCATGATTGACATGGTTTTAACCAATGGAACCGCTGGTTTAATTGACTTAAACCTAAACCAGAAACAAAAAGTAATGAGTGCAGGAACCAATCCTAATATTATGCACGATTATTCTGCTTTAATGTTTACAGGAAAACCAAAAGCTGGTCAAACATTAGACGAAGTGAGAGATTTATTACTTTCTCAAGTAGAATTGGTTAAAAAAGGTGATTTCCCTGATTGGTTAATACAAGCAATTATCAATGATTTGAAACTTCGCAAAATTAAAGAATATGAAAGTAATAGCGATAGAGCTATGGCTTTTGTAGATGCTTTTATTCAAAATGAATCATGGAAAGATGTAGTAGAAAGCATTGATAAATTATCAAAAATTACAAAACAGGAAATTGTTGATTTTGCTAAAGCAAATTTAAACGACAATTATGTAATTGTTTATAAAAGAAAAGGTAAAGATGAGTCTATTAAAAAAGTAAAAAAACCTAAAATTACACCAATCAAAATCAACCGAGATATTGAATCTGATTTCTTAAAAACAATTCAATCGAATAAACCTGCTGAAATTGAACCTGTATTTTTGGATTTTAAAAAAGACTTACAATTCTTTAACGTAAAAAATAATATTCCTGTTACTTACAAAGAAAACACTGAAAATAAAACCTTTGATATTTATTATGTTTTTGAAATGGGAAGCAACAACGATAAAAAATTCGGAGTAGCTGCTAACTATTTAAAATTTCTTGGAACATCTAAATATACTGATGAACAATTGAAGGAAGAATATTACAAATTAGGTTGTTCATTCAACGTATCTAACTCAGCTGATCAGATTTATGTAAGCTTAACTGGATTAACCGAAAATATGCCAAAAGCATTACAATTATTCGAAGAAGTTCTTGCTGATTGCAAACCAAATCAGGAAGCTCTTGATAATTTTATTAAAGATATTCTGAAAAAAAGAAACGATAATAAATTAAATCCACAAAGAGCTTTCAGTGCAATGGTTAACTATGGCATTTATGGTACAAAATCACCTATGACCAACATCTTAACTGAAGCTGAATTAAAATCGCTAAAACCTGAAGAATTAGTTTCAATAATTAAAGGCTTGCTATCTTATGAGCATCATATTATGTATTATGGTAGTCAAAAATCATCAGAAGTTACTTCTATTTTAAATAATTATCACAGAGTACCTGCTCAATTAAAACCAGTACCTGCTGAAGTAAAATTTGTAGAACAAGAAACTAAAAAAAATATTGTTTATCATGTTGATTTCGATTCTAAACAATCTCAAATGTTGTTGTTGAACAAAGGGGGTTTGTATGATAAAAATATGGCTGCTGATGTTAATTTGTTCAATGAATATTTTGGTGGAAGCATGAATTCTATCGTTTTTCAGGAATTGAGAGAATCTCGTTCATTGGCATATACAGCTATGTCTATGTATCAGGTTCCTGGTAAAAAAGACAAATCTTACATGGGTATCTCTTATATTGCTACTCAAAACGATAAATTAAATGATGCTTTAGTTGCTTTAACAGCATTGTTAAACAATATGCCTGAATCTGAAAAAGCATTTACCTTAGCTAAAAGTGGTATTATTCAAAAAATGAGAACCGATAGAATAACAAAATCTGATATTTTATGGCAATACGAAAGTGCTAAAAAATTAGGTGTTGATTATGATTTACGCAAAGATGTATATGTTAAAGTTCCTAATATGACTTTTAATGATGTAAAAGCATTCCACACTAATTATATAAAGGATAAAAAGCATTCTTATCTGGTATTAGGTGATAAAAAGGAAATTGACTTTAAAATGTTGAAAAAATACGGAAAAGTGAAGTATTTAAAAATGGAAGATATCTTCGGATACTAAAATAAAAGAATAAAAAAGGACTGCTTGCAGTCCTTTTTTATTTAAAGTAAAAATATAATGATAAAAGTGTCGAAAATAGAGAATGAACTATCAAATTATTGCTGGATTTTTTGTAAATTTGCACGCTTCAAAGTGATAAGCTTTCCAAACTTTTAGGCAATATGAGCGAACAAATAAAACACGAATGCGGCATAGCATTTATCCGTTTATTAAAACCAGTAGAATATTATTTTTCCAAATATGGAACCTCTCTTTATGGTTTAAATAAGTTGTATTTGCTGATGGAAAAACAGCACAACAGAGGACAGGATGGTGCAGGCATGGCAAACATCAAGTTTGATCTCAAGCCCGGCAAGGAATATATTAACATTGCCCGCTCTAATAAAGAAAGCCCTATCAAAGATATTTTCGGGCAAATTTATGCAAACATTCAGAAAATAAAAGACAAAAATCCGGATTTACTGAACGATGTAAATTGGATGAAAGAAAATGTTGATTTCACAGGCGAAATGTTTCTAGGTCATCTTCGGTATGGAACTTTTGGCAAAAACAGTTTAGAAAACATTCACCCCTTTGTGCGTGCTAACAATTGGATGTCGCGTAACTTGGTTACAGCTGGCAATTTTAACCTTACCAATGTTGATGAATTGTTCAACAAATTGGTAAGATTAGGGCAACATCCATTGCAAACCAATGATACCATTACTATTTTAGAAAAAATAGGAAAATTCTTGGATGATGAAAATCAGGAATTATTTACAAAATACAAAGCCGAAGGCCATTCGAACCGTGAAATTTCTGATTTGATTGCCAAAAATCTTAATATTCAAAAAATATTACACCGTGCGTCGAAATATTGGGATGGTGGTTATGTAATTGCAGGATTATTGGGTCATGGCGATGCATTTATTATGCGCGATCCATCAGGAATACGCCCTGTTTTTTATTATAAGGACGATGAAGTTGTGGTAGTCACTTCCGAACGCCCAGTTATTCAAACAGCTTTTAATGTTCCATTTGATGCTATTCAACCTATTAAACCGGGACATGCTTTGATTGTAAAACGTTGTGGTAAAGTTGAAGAAGTTTTAGTTAAACAACCTTCAACCGATCAAAAATCCTGTTCATTTGAACGCATTTATTTTTCGAGAGGAACCGATGCTAAAATATATAAAGAGCGTAAAAAATTAGGAAGATTACTAACACCTGCTTTATTGAAATCGGTTGATTATGATCTTAAAAATACTGTATTTTCATATATCCCCAATACAGCTTCTGTAGCTTTTCAGGGTTTGGTTGAAGGTTTAAATGATTTTTGCAGAGATGTTCACAAAGATAGAATATTAGAACAAGGAGCTAACCTAACGCCGGAAAAATTAGATAAAATTCTTTCCATCCGTCCCCGTATTGAAACCATAGCGGTAAAAGATGTTAAACTTCGAACCTTTATTACTCAGGATAAACAACGGGATGATTTGGTGGCACATGTTTATGATGTTACTTATGGCGTAGTTAAAGAAGGTGTTGATAATTTAATTGTCGTTGACGATTCTATTGTTCGTGGAACTACCTTAAAACAAAGTATCATCCGCATCCTCGATCGATTGGGACCAAAGACGATTGTAATAGCATCATCTGCTCCACAAATTCGTTATCCCGATTGTTATGGCATTGATATGGCAAAGTTAGGCGATTTTATTGCTTTTAAAGCTGTAATAGAATTGCTCAAAGAAACCAAGCAAACGCATATCATCAATGAAGTATATAAAAAGTCAAAAACTCAAGAAAACTTTCCTAAAGAAGAAATAGTAAATTATGTGAGGGAAATTTACAAACCTTTCACTATCGAACAAATTTCACAAAAGATAGCTCAGTTAATTACTCCTGAAGGTGCCAAAGCCAAAGTACAAATAGTTTTTCAAACTATTGAAGATTTACATGAAGCCTGTCCCGAAGATTTGGGCGATTGGTATTTTACCGGAAAATATCCTACACCTGGAGGAAACAAAGTTGTTAATAAATCATTCATTAACTATATAGAAGGTAAAAACGAAAGAGCATATTAATTTTATTCTTTGTTTTTTACAGAAAATAAATTATTAAAACTAAATTTAAACTTTTGAAAATATTACAGCTTAATCTATAACATAGGTAATTATGTTGTTAATAAATATAATTTAAAATCTATAATTAGATTATTAAATATCTGAAATAGCATAAATTTTAAGTTCATTATTGTGCAAAATTTAATTTTTTTTTAAAATAGATAATTATCAACGTATTATCCCTCAATAAAAAATACTACTTTTGTCAGCTAATTATTAAAAACCAATTAAAAGGCTGTCATTTTGTCAGGTTTTTTGATAATGGCAGTGTTTTTGATGATACTAATTATCATTAATAGACGAATTTAATGTTTAAAATATTTAAAGATATGTCCGACAAAGAAAAGAAACAAAAAGAACTGGAAGTTTCGGAAGAGAAAGTGCAAGAGCCAACCACTGAAAAAGAAAAGAGAAAAGAGAAGCACAAAGCTGAATCTAAGAAAACTGAAAAAGAGAAAATTGAAGATACTATTAATGATCTAGGTACTAAATTGGTTGAAACCAACGAAAAATATCTTCGGTTATATTCAGAATTTGATAATTATCGCAAGCGAACTTCAAAAGAACGTGTTGAACTAAGTAAAACTGCATCTGAAGATATGATTGTAAGCTTGTTACCTATACTCGACGATTTCGAGAGAGCTTTAAAAGCAATTGAACCAAATGAAAATACGAATGTTTTGCGAGAAGGTGTAGAGTTGATTTATAATAAACTGCAAAATGTTTTAACCCAAAAGGGATTAAAAACGATGGAAAGTATTGGAAGTATCTTTGATCCTGAATTACATGATGCTATTGCTCAAATGCCAGCGTCCAAAGAAGAAGACAAAGGAAAAGTTTTTGACGAAGTTGTAAAGGGCTATTATTTATATGATAAAGTGATTCGCCATGCTAAAGTTGTAGTTGCAAATTAAAAAGAAAGTAAACGAGTATATAAAATGACGAAAAAAGATTACTATGAAATATTGGGCGTTTCAAAAAACGCAACTGAAGCAGAATTAAAAAAAGCATATCGCCAAAAAGCAATCCAATTTCATCCTGATAAAAACCCGGGTGATAAAAAATCTGAAGAAAACTTTAAAGAAGCAGCTGAGGCTTATGAAGTGCTTAGCCATAAAGAAAAACGTGCTCGTTACGACCAATATGGTCATGCAGGTTTAGGAAATAATGCAGGCTTTGGTGGCGGAGGTGGTATGAATATGGATGATATATTCAGCCATTTTGGCGATATTTTTGAAGGTGCTTTTGGTGGTGGCGGATTTGGTGGATTCGGCGGAGGTAGTCGTTCACGTGGACGTAGAGTTAATAGAGGTTCTAATTTAAGGGTTAAAGTAAAACTTACTTTAGAAGAAATTTCCAAAGGTGTTGAAAAGAAAATCAAAGTAAATAAATATATTGATTGCAAAGCCTGTAATGGAACTGGAGCTAAAGATGGTTCGGGCTATACAACATGTTCTACTTGCCATGGTAGTGGACAAGTTACGCGTATTACCAATACAATTTTAGGTCAAATGCAAACGTCTTCAGCTTGCCCAAGTTGTGGTGGCGAAGGGCAGATTATTACCCATAAATGTCCAGAATGTGCTGGAAATGGTATTGTTCAAGGTGAAGAAGTAATTACATTAAATATTCCAGCAGGTGTTCAAGATGGTATGCAACTATCAGTCAGTGGGAGAGGAAATGCAGCAGCTCGAGGTGGTGTAAATGGAGATTTAATTGTATTGGTTGAGGAAATTGAACATCCCCAACTTAAACGTGATGGTCGTAATTTATTGTATGACCATTATATTAGTTTTCCTGAAGTTGCATTGGGTACAAGTACTGAAATTCCAACTATTGAAGGAAAAGTAAAAGTAAAAATTGATGCAGGAACTCAAGCCGGTAAAGTATTGCGATTGAAAGGGAAAGGTTTGCCTGATATTAATTCTTACGGAAGGGGTGATTTACTAATTAATATTAATGTATGGACTCCTAAGCACTTGAGCAAAGAAGAAAAAGCAATAATGGAGAAATTAGCTGCATCTGCTAATTTTAAGCCAGACCCTGATATAAAGGACAAAGGCTTTTTTGAACGTATGCGAGAGTATTTTCAATAAAATGCTTCTCGCAGATTTACGCAGATTTTTACGCAAAGTCTCGCAGAAAAAAGAATAAATAAGAACGAAGTAAAGAATCAAAATTATAAGAATAATCAGCGGAAATCTGCGTTAAACATTGCGTAACTCTGCGAGAAACAATAATAAATGCACGAAAACGATATTTCATATATAATCAGAGGTGCTGCTTTCAAAGTACATTCAACGCTTGGAGCTGGTTTATTAGAATCTGTTTATGAAACAGTATTGGCTTATGAAATAGCAAAAAAAGGACTGGATGTTAAAACACAAATTCCTGTTCCAATGATGTATGCAGATATTAAATTTGATGTTGCATTTCGATTAGATATTATTGTTGAAGATAAAGTTATTGTTGAAGTAAAATCCGTAGCCGAATTGTTGGATGTTCACCACAAACAACTACTAACATATTTAAAATTAACTAATAAAAAGTTAGGATTACTTATTAATTTTAATTCAAGTTCATTAAACCAATCAATCATTAGAATTGTAAACAAATTATAAAAATAATCAGCGGGAATCTGCGTTAAACTCAGCGGAAATCTGCGAGAAACAAAAAATATGTATTTATTTTCAGCTCATAATATTACTAAAAACTATGCTGCTCATACTGCATTGAAAAATGTTAGTATTGATGTTCCTGGTCAAAGTATTTTTGGACTTTTGGGTCCAAATGGTGCAGGAAAAACTTCATTAATACGCATTATCAATCAAATTACTGCACCTGATGAAGGTGAGTTGTATTTTTCGGGCAAAAAACTTAAACCCGAACATATTTCACTCATTGGATATTTGCCGGAGGAACGAGGCTTATATAAAAAAATGAAAGTCGGTGAACAAGCTTTGTACCTTGCTCAATTAAAAGGTGTTTCAAAAGCAGATGCTCTAAAAAAATTAAAATATTGGTTCGAAAAATTTGAAATACTTGATTGGTGGAACAAAAAAGTAGAAGAACTTTCAAAAGGAATGCAGCAAAAAATTCAATTTATTGTGACTATTCTTCATGACCCAAAATTACTCATTTTTGATGAGCCATTCAGTGGTTTTGATCCGATTAATGTGAATTTGCTGAAAGAAGAAATTTTAAATCTTAAAAATAACGGTGCAACCATCATTTTTTCAACCCATAATATGTCTTCAGTAGAAGAACTTTGCGACAATATCGCACTTATCAATAAATCTGAAAAGATTTTAGATGGTAAAGTACACGACATCAAAAATACATACAAAGCAAATATTTTTGAAGTTGGGTATCACGGACATTCAGCTGATTTTAAAAATTTTTTACCACAAGCTTTTGAAATATTGGGTAATGTTTCACAAAATAATGTGTCGAAAACTCAAATTAAGATACCAGTTTCAGCTACTCCTAACGATTTGATACAAAGTGTTATTCCTTATATAAAAATGGTTTCATTCAACGAAATTTTGCCAACTATGAATGATATTTTTATTCAGAAAGTAAACGAACAAAAGATATAATCCTCTAAAATTCTACAAAATGAAAAAAATACGCCTCATTATCCAACGTGAGTATTTAAGCAGGGTTAAAAAGAAATCTTTTATCATCATGACTATTTTAGGCCCGATTTTAATGGCTTCTATTTGGATAGTTCCATTTTTCTTGGCAACCATGAGTGATGAAAAAAAAGTAGTTTCTGTGGTTGACGAAACTGGTATTTTTGTTGATAAATTTGAATCCACCGATAAAGTTTTTTTTGTATATGAAGCTGATTTGGAAAAAGCAAAAGCAGATCTTACAAAAGATAAATACTCTGCTGTTTTGTATGTTTACAAGCCTTCAAATTCTATTCCTGACCATGCAGTTATGTATTATTCTGATAAATCTCCAGGTATAGTTACTCAAAGTTATATTTCCAATGCTATGCAAACGATACTTAAAAATAATCTTTTAATTAGTGCTCACAATATTTCAAAAGATGACTATGATTTGATTAATCGCACTAATATTAAGCTTAACACAGAAGATATTAGAACTGGTGAGAAAAGCTATACTGAAATTAAAACAGCCTTGGGTATATTCTCTGGTATTTTGATTTATTTCTTTATTTTTATGTATGGGGCTCAAGTTATGCGTGGTGTAATTGAAGAAAAAACAAGCCGAATTGTAGAAGTTATTGTTTCATCAGTAAAACCATTTCAATTGATGATGGGAAAGATAGTAGGAGTGGCATTAGTAGGTTTGACACAGTTTGCTTTATGGATTTTGCTCACTTTATCTATCATTACAACTCTTCAATTAAGTATGCCTGATGTTTTTAAATCGCCAAAAACAGAACAAGCTTTTAATGCAGGTCAAAAAATACCTTCAGCAGATCAAATCCAATTGCAAAAATTACAAAATCAAGAATTTAAAGAATTGATTACTGGATTGTTCGATATAAATTATGGTTTGATGATTATTCAGTTTCTTTTTTATTTTTTAGCTGGTTATTTACTATATGCAAGCTTATTTGCTTCCATTGGAGCTGCTGTTGATAGCGAGGCAGATACTCAGCAGTTTATGATGCCGATAACCATACCCTTACTTTTTGCTATAATAATGTCTAATTTTGTTATAAATAATCCAGATGGACCTGTTGCCTTTTGGTTATCAATAATACCTTTTACATCTCCTATTATAATGATGGTACGAATACCATTTGGTGTTCCTGTTGAACAAGTTTATTTATCAATGGGGCTTTTAATAATTGGTTTTATTGCAACTACTTGGTTTGCAGGGAAAATATACAGAACAGGTATCTTAATGTATGGGAAAAAAGTAAGTTACAGAGAATTGTGGAAATGGCTGAAATATTAAATATTTCATTTTAAGAAAAATCGAACTTAATTTCTAAATTCTAAGATTGTTAATAATTCTTATCTTTTCAAAAAAATATTCTTTACTTTTGCTTTTAATTAATGAACATTAATGTGAAAACTTAATTTGCTTTCAATTCTTTTAAGTTTAATATCAGTGTGTTAATAGACTTATTGTAAATTTAAGTTATTAATTAAACGCATATGAAAAAAATTATTCTGAATAACAGACACTTTCTTTTATTTATAATACTTCCTTTATTAATAATACCATTTTTACAGAGCAATTTATTACTTGATACAAGTTTGCATATCAGATTATTAGCATTAAATATCTGGTTGTTATTTATATCCGTTTTTTTTATATTTATAAGAAAAAAACTTTCTTTTGTTGTAAATAAGTTTTTAATTATCTATTTATGTTATATTTTATATTCCCTGATTAGTTTATTTATTTCTCCGAATACAGCAGATGCTGTTTTTCATTTCGTTATGATAACTGATTTAGGTTTATTGGTTTTGTTCTACTTTATTATATTTTATACATTTCCTTTTAAGATTCAAGATATTGCATTTGTTTTTAATATATTAGCTTTAGTAGTACTTATATTAACTTATAATGATTATTTTAGAATAATATTTTCTACAGAACCAATGCATCAAGCTATTTATAATGTAAAAGCTAGTTTTTCGCATAAAAATATTTTATCTGAAGTTTTGTTTGTTTTGTTTCCCTTTTCATTGTATTTTTTATTTATTGAAAAAAAATGGTATAGAGTAATTGGCTTTATTAATAGTATTGGTATTTTGTTTTTACTTATTGTTTTGTTAACCAGAGCTGTTTGGATTGCAGTTATAGTAGGTTTTATGATTACTATATTAGCATATATTTTGATTTCAGGAAAAAAGAAGGTTGTCATTTTGTTTCAGAAAAAAAGAACTTATTTGTTTATATTTAGTTTCGTTTTTGTAGTTATTTCGTCTGTTTTTATATATGCTAAACTGGATAGTTTTGAAACCCTAAAAAAATCAACAGAAAAAATATTTAAAGCCTATGATTCTTCACAACATAGGATTGAATTATGGAAAAGAAGCATTGATATCACTAAAGAAAGCCCAATAATAGGTAAAGGTTTAGGAACATGGCGAATAGAAGTTTTAAAATTTGGGAATAGAAATTTGCAATCTGAAGACAATGTAACATTTTATCAAAGACCACATAATGATTTTTTGTGGATTTTATCTGAGCAGGGAATTATAGGTTTGATTTTCTTTTTTTTACTTTTTGCAATAATTTTTTATTATTTAATTCAAATAATAAAAATTACAGCATCAGAAAATCTTGATATTTTTTACTATTTATTATTTTATTTATTAATAGGTTACCTTATTTTTTCATTTTTTAGTTTCCCGCGCGAAAGAATAGAACATAATTTATTTTTAGGAATTGTCTTAGGCTTAATTATTGCTAAATATTATCATTTAAGAGGTAGTAAGTCTAATTTATATATAAAGACAAATTATTCAATATTTTTATTTGTTTTTATAACATTCTTTTTATTATTTAGTACTAAAGTTGCATATACCCGATTTAATTCGGAGTCTCATATACGTAAGGCATTTGAAGCCAGAAGTATGGGTAATTGGGCTCAAGTTATAAAGGAAATTAATAAATCCGAATCTTATTTTTATAAAATTGATCCTTTTTCTACACCAACTAGATGGTATAGTGGCGAAGCTTATTTCAAATTAGGAAATACTGATCTAGCTTTTACTGAATTTAGTAAAAGCTTTGTAATGAATCCTTATCATATACATGTATTGAATAATTTGGCAACTTCTTATGAGATTAAAGGAAATCATGAAATGGCTATTTATTTGTATAATAGAGCAATTCTAATATCTCCAAAATTTGATGAAGTTTTATTAAATTTAAGTGCTGTTTACTATAATAATGGGAATATTGATAGTGCAAGCAGCATCATTAGTAGGGTAGACTCATTGTCAAAAAACGAAAAGTATTTATCATTTTTAGAAATAATATTAAAAAAGAAAATTGAAATTATTATTAAAGGCACAGATAATAAACTGATTACAGATTTGTTAATCAAAATAAAATATGATAATGAATGGATATTGAAAATTTTTTGGAAATCAAAAAAAAATAGTATTACATTTGCCAGTCAATTGTTAATTGATTGCATTTATGTTTTAAAAAATATTGATAAGACAATAAGTGAAACTGAATATAATGAGTTTAAAACAAATATTTTAAAAAATAAATATAAGAATTTATGAAAAAAATTGTATTTTTTGTTTTTTTATGTTGTTTGGCATTAAGTAGTTATGAACAGGTATTAAATGCGGTAACACCTTCTTCTGCTTCTCAAGGACAAACTCTTGCTGTAAGTATTTCTGGATCAAATACTCATTTTACCCAAGCAAGCAATACTACCATCTGGTTTGAACAAGGGTCTTCCACTGCGGTATTTGCTTCAAGTTTTCAGGCAATAAATGCAACTACAATAAATGCAACTATTCAGTTAAGTGCTCAACAACCAGTTGGACTGTATAATTTGCATGTTTACAATAATATTGATGGAAATTTAATACTTTCAAATTCTTTTGCTGTAAATACGAATGCAAGTCAAGCACAATTAGTTGGCATAACACCAAGTAGTGCCACTCAAGGCACTTCTTTAAATGTTACTATAAGTGGTCAAAACACTCACTTTAATCAAGGAACAAGCACAATTACATGGTTTCAACAAGGAAGTTCAACTGTGATTTATCCAAATTCTCAAAATTCTACTTCTGCAACAACTATGACTGCAAATTATACAATTCCTACAAATGCAGTTACTGGATATTATAATACATATACTTATAATGACGTTGACGGCATGTTAATGTTGAACTCAAGCTTCTATATTAATTCTCCCTTGAATACTTATCTCATTCAAGGAACAGCAAATCCTATTTACGCTGGAAGTGTTGCAGGTACTGGTAATATAAATAGCGGTCAAATTTGCTCTCTCAATGCTACAAGTTATTCAGGATATTATTTTCTTAATTGGACAGAAAATGGTAATATTGTCAGCAATAATTCAAATTATACTTTTATTGTTAATTCTAACAGAAGTATTGTTGCAAATTTTAATCAAATTATTTCTGTGCCAGAAATAAACGATAATAATAATATTATTTTATATCCAAACCCTGCTTGCAATTACTTTAGGGGACTTCTATAAATTAATTCTTTGTTATTCAGATAAATATAGGTATATTTGCATATAAATAAATGCAAAAAAAGATGTCATTACAAAAATATAAAACAAAAGGCGAAAAAGGATTATTT